>Ga0105047_10002214_pt1 | contig 34757 bp, 35 predicted proteins | sample MAT04_FD_78384 | JGI IMG/M metagenome (GOLD analysis project Ga0105047, IMG submission 78384) | Freshwater microbial communities from Lake Fryxell liftoff mats and glacier meltwater in Antarctica - MAT-04 (megahit assembly) | ecosystem: Environmental > Aquatic > Freshwater > Ice > Liftoff... | reverse complement strand
GAGCGTCACCTCCAGCCGGCCGTCGCACAGCAGGTGGAAGCTGTCGACCACTCGAAGGGGATAGCGGTCGATGTCGTCGGCCGGCACGAGGTTGGCGGACAGCGAAGAGCGGAGCCGTGTGCCGTCGACCTCGTCGGGGGCCGCCTCGCACCCGTTGGCCAGGTCCCCGTCGAAGTCGGCGCGTTCACCCAAGCACACCCGGCCGTCGGTGAACGGGGCGAGGCTGCCACCGCATGGCTTGTACGGCAGGTCGGTGCACGGCATGGTGGACGGCGTCGGGGCGGCTGTCTGCGCCATGCCGGCATCCGCCGTCGATCGTTCGGGCCACCGGGTGGCCGCAGTGGCGGCCAGCCCGACGACGGCGAGGGCGACGATGCCCAGCGCCGGGAGCCGCCGACGCCAGGTTGACGGGGCGGCGGGCGACGCTTCGTCTGGTCCCTCGGGGTTCACCTGTGTGACGGCACGTGGGGGGTCGGCCAGGATCGGGCTCCACGTGGGGCCGAGCTGGTGGGCGAGGTCGGCGGCGGACGGACGGCGTTCGGGCCGGCGGTCGGACACGGCATCGAGTAGGCGCACCAGGTCGGCGTCGATGCTCGGCGGGAGGCGGTCGACCTTGCCTCGGGCGGCGCGGGCCACCACCACACGGGGGTCGCCGTGACCCCACGGCCCGGCCCCGGTGAGGGCGAAGCGCAGGGTCGCACCGAGCGAGAAGAGGTCGGTGGCCGCCGTGGTGGCGTCGCCGCGGGCCTGCTCGGGGGACATGAAGTCCGGGGTGCCGATCAACTGGCCGGACACCGTCAGTCCGGCGGTGACGCCTCGGAGGTCGGCGACACCGAAGTCGACCAACAACGGGTTGCCGGCGGCGTCGAACAGGATGTTGGCGGGTTTGATGTCGCGATGCACGATGCCGACGGCGTGGGCGTGGGCGAGCGCGTCGGCCAGCACACGCACGAGCGCACGACCCTGGCCAGAGGTGAGAGGTCCGTGGTGGGCGACGCGATCGGCGAGGGAACCGCCGCTCAGGTAGGGGAGCACCAACACGACCCCGTCGGGGTCGACCGTGGCATCGAGCAGGGCCACGATGGCCGGGTGGTGGAGCTGGCGCAGGGCCTGCACCTCCCGCTCGGCTCGGACCCGCGTGCGGGCGATCTGGTCGGCCGAGCCGTGCAGCGGGATCCGCTTCACGGCCACGGGTCGCCCATCACGGTCGAGGGCGAGGTCGACCACGCCCATGCCCCCGCGACCGAGTCGTCGCTGCACGGTATAGGGCATGCCCGCAGGCTACCGAACACAGGTCCCCGACGGGGGTCGTGGCAGGCTGATCGGACCCTTCTCGAAAGGTGGTGCCGCGCGAGGCTCCGCGTTGGGTACGGTGGCGGCAACGGCTGGTGGGCAGCGTCGCAGTTGGAGGTGATCTTGGTCACCTGCAGGGTGTCAGCCGGAACAGACAGGGTCACACCGACGTTCCACTGGATGGCGAAAGCCGTTTCCCCCCCAACCGGGAGTGCCAATGACCGAGACGAGAGAGTTCACCGAGGTGATCGCAGAGGCCCTGGCCGTGATCGATCAGGGATTGAGCGACATGACCCACCGAGCGCTGGTGTCCACCGACGAGGTCTCTGATCTCCTCCTCGACGTCCGCACGTTGTTGCTGGCGAGCGAGCTCGAGAGCGTGCTCTCGCCGAACTGATGCCCCAGGATGTCGACGGTGCCTCCGCCGAGTGCGGAGGCACCGTCGCGTCTGGGCGCGGGCCGACGGTCAGCGCGCCGCGGCGAAGAGCTCGGCGAAAGCTTCGAGCACGCAGGCCCGTAGCAGTTGCGGGTCGCCCACGGCATCCGCATCCATGTGCAGGCCGATGTTCATCTGGCCGCAGTACGACATCATGGTGGCGTTGAAGGCGGTGCCGCCGAGGGGGCCGAGCGCGTAGGTGGCCTCGAGTCGGGCGCCGGACACGAACAGCTCGAATGGTGCCGCTCGCACGTTGGACGTGGTGAAGTCGACGGTCTGGACCTGTCGACGAGCGGCGCGCACCACCACCGAGGTGGGCAGCAGGTTGGCCAGTCCGGCCATGGGTTCGACGACGGTGATCACGCGTTCGGCCTTCGTCTTGTGCAGGATCTCGTGCACGTCCTCGAAGCGGGTCACCGGGTCGAGGTCGCTCGTGGGCAGCAGCACGCGCGTGGGTACGAAGCTGTTGCCGCCGGCGGTGGCATCGGTCCGGGTGCTCACGGGCATAGCCATGCGCAACGTGTCGACCGGCAGCCCGACGGCGTCGTGGAAGGCGCCGGCCGCCGCCGCTACGGCAGTGACGAAGACGTCGTTGATGCTGCCGCCCAGCGCCTTGGCCGTGTCGCGGACGTCGTCGAACGGCACGTCGAGCGTCTCGAGGCGGCGAGCCATCGTGCGCCGGGTCCACACCGGCGAGTGGGCGTGGTCGACCACGGTGACCTGGCGAACGACCGAGCGTACGGTCTCGACCATGTCGAGACCGGCCGAACCCAGCTTCGTCGGATGGCGGACGAGGTCTTCGGCGTTCGACGCCACTCGCGTGGCCAGCCCGCTGTTCCGGCGCCACGACGACGCCAGGGCATCGCGTACGGCCTCGACGCCCTCGAGCTCCGGCTCGGGTGGTGAGGCAGGCACCTCCGCCACGACCACATCCGGGGCGTCGCGCACCACGTCGATGAACTGCTCCGAGATACGGATGCCACCTTCGCCGTCGGTGATGGTGTGGTGCATCTTCTGGACGAGGGCGGATCGACCGTCGGCCAGCCCGTCGACGATGACGAACTCCCACAACGGTCGGTCGCGATCGAAGGGCGACTGCACGAGGTCGGTGGCGAAGTCGTAGAGCTGGCGGAGGTCGCCCGGCGCGGGCAGGGTGCGACGTACCACGTGCCGCTCGATCGAGAAGTCGGCGTCGTCCTCCCAGCGCGGTGTGGCCAGCCGCCCGAAGACGGGCACCACCCGCTGGCGGAGACGTGGCACCCGGGCGGCGGTGAGCTGCATCCGTCGGCGCAGTCGCTCGAGGTCGGGCACCAGATCGAGGATCGTGAGGCTGCCGAACGTGGACGACAGGTGCGGGTCGGTATCGACGAGCCACATCATCGCCTCGACGTCGCTCATGTGGCGGTCGCCGCGGACTTCCCGACTGCGACGTGGCGCAACGGGTTCGGCCTGCGGATCGATCGGATCTGGCGTCACCACGAGGCGAGGCTAGAGCAACTGCATGGGTCGGGGCGTCGCCCGACGGGCTCACCTGTCCGCTCGAGTCCTCAGCGATCGAGGGTGGTGTGCTTCAGCTCGTTGAGCGCGGGCCAGCCGCCGACGAGCTCGACCACCCGTTCGATGGCGATGCGGGCATCGTGGTCGGTCGGGGAGGACTCCATCAGGCGGACGAAGGCGGCGCGGCCGCCGGCGATGAACGTGGGGACCCCCCACACGTCGTTGGCCTCGACGGCGGCTTCGTGTTCGGCGCGCACGGTGGTCAGCGGCCCGCCACCGGCTACCTCGTCGAGCACGGTGTCGGCGTCGATGCCGTGTCGTTCGAGCACCTCGCGGACCTCGGCTCCGGCCAGGGCGCGCCCCTCGATGTGACGGAGGTCGAACAGGTCGCGGTGCACAGCCAGGAAGGCGTCTGGGTGGCGATCGCGCACGACGACGGACACCTGCAGCGCCAACAGGCCGGTGTCGCTCTGGGGTGTTTCCCAGATGTCGGGCTGGCCGGCCTCGACGTGCACCTGGCCGAGGCTGAACGGCACGAAGGTCACCTCCCAGTCGGCGCCGCCGGCCAAGCCGGCGAGGACCTCGTCGTGGGCCAGGTGGGCGAACGGGCATCGATAGTCGTAGGTCACGGAGAACTTCACGTGGGCTGCAACCCGGCAGCCGGCCACGGGATTCCCGTCGACGATCGACAGGGGTTCGTTCAGCGCATCCGTCGGTGCCGGGCCGATGGCCACACACGCTTCGCCACCTGGCCGAGCGCGAGCCCGACCACCAAGCCGCCGGCCACGTCGCTGGCGTGGTGGATCTTCACGTACACGCGGCTGGAGGCCACCCACAGGCCGAGCACATAGTACGCGCCGCCGGTGCGGCGACCGTCGCTGAGCAGCGTGGCCGCCAACATGGCCGAGCTGGCGTGCCCGCTCGGGAAGCTCGTGGTCAGCGGGACCCGCAGTCGGTGGGGTCGGGCCACCTGCACGACGGGGCGCTCCCGTTTGAACAGCGACTTCACCGCGCCATTGACGACGACGGACTCGATGCCCAGGCACGCCATCAGCCGAACGAAGTCGGCGAGGTCGTCATCGGACCGGAAGGCCCGAACACCCCCCAGAAGACCCCAGATCAGTCCGAAGTCGCCGAGCTCCGTGATGCCGTAGAAGACCCGGTCTGCGACCTTGTTCCCCCGCAGCACGTCGAACCCGCCGTCGAGGGTCTCGTCGAGCTGGCGGACGAAGCCGAACCGATCGAGCACGCCTTCGGCCACGTCGATGGGCCCCGCGCCTTCGGCATCGAGGTCAACCTCGGCGAGGGCTCGCATGGCCGCCAGGTCGGAGGGATCGATGCCGTGGTCGTGGGGATGCAGGTGCTCGTCGTTCACGGGTGCCGATGCTACAAGCGGCCGAAGAAGGTCGACGCGTCGGCAGCCATGGCCGCCGGGTCTTCCAGGGGCCCGAAGTGCCCGAGTTGGTCGAAGGCGTGCCGCTCGCCGTCGGGGAGCGCCGCCACGATCCGGTCGGCAAACGATGCCGGCGTATACGGGGCGACGGAGCCGATCGCCACCACCACCGGGCACGTCACCTCGGCGAGCCGGTCGTACGTGTCGACGTTGGTGGCCATGCGGTAGATGGCAGCCTCCACCGCAGGTCGGCACCGGAGATGCACCGAACCATCGGGATCGAGAGCGAAGCCGTGGCGCACGTAGGCGTCGAGGGCCTCGGGCGTGAACGCGTCGAGGGGCGGCTTGTGCGAGAAGTTGGTGATGGCGTCGGCGTGGGACGCGAACGTCGACCGCCGGCGGAGGGCGCCGAGAGCGAGCGGGTTATCGCCGCCGGCCGGATGGTCGATCCCGCTGGGGAAGACGATCGGCTCGAAGCACCAGATGGCGGCGAACGTGCCCGGTCGGCGAGCTTCGGCGCGCAGGAGCGAGGCGCCACCCAGCGAGTGTCCGACGCCGAGCGGCCGATCGAGCCCGAGGGCGTCGACGGTGGCCAGCACGTCGTCGGCGAAGCTGTCCCAGTGGTAGGCGAGGTCGGGCGGAACCTCGCTCAGCCCGTGTCCGCGGAGGTCGGGGGCGACGACGGGGCCGGTGACGCGGTGATCGAGCAGCGCCGCGAACGGGGCCCACACCTGTCCGTGGAAGCCGTTGGCGTGCACGGCCACGACCGGCGGGCCCGTCCCGCCGCCGAGGTGGCGCACCGCCAGGCGGACCCCATCGGTGCTGTCGGTCCACGTGACGGCGTGTTGGCGGCCGCCGATGTCGCCGTCTAGCGGGCGGGCAGGGTCGGAGCCGGGTCGCACAGGTCGATTGTGCCATCGGCTCGACCGCTGGCCGACATCCAGCCATCGAGCCGGTCGGTGGCGAGAAGGTTGCGCACACACGACACGGCGGCGCGCTCGACGACGTCGGGTCCCTTGGTGAGGAGGTGCTTCAGCAGATCCAGGGGCACGAAGCTGTCGACTCGCCCGTTGCCGTCATCGGTGCGGGGACCGACGGCCAGTGCATCGAGGAACGGCACCCAGGGGAGATGATCGGCGATGGCACAACGCGTGGAGTGGGCCAGCGCGTTGGAACGTCGGACCGACGCAGCCAAGTCGTCGCCGACCGCCACGAGGACGAAGCAGCCGATGGTGGCGACGACGAGACGGGCACCAGAGCGATGTGCGACGATGTGCGACGCCGGCAAGGCGCCGAGCACGGCATCCAGTTCGTCGAGGGTTGTCGCTTTCAAGCCCATGCTCCTTCGGTCGGCATGCACAGCATAGGTCTTTAGACCTAGTTCGTTCGGACTAGTGGGCGTTTCGGATCGAACCAGCGAGGTGATGTGGTTGGCGGCGCCGCCGGGAGATGCGACGGACGAGGTGCTGCGAGCCAACGCGTCCTTCTACCAAGCGTTCGAGGAGCGTGACCTCGATGCCATGTCCGAGGTTTGGGAGCACTCGGACCGAGTGACCTGCGTACATCCGGGCTGGGCCGCGTTGCGGGGATGGGGCGCTGTGGCCGGCTCGTGGGTGGCACTGTTCAACGGGCCATCGGAGTTGCAGTTCATCCTCACGGACGTGCGTGTCGCCGTCGAGGGAGACGTGGCCTGGGTCACGCTCGACGAGAACCTGCTCGGCGCAGGGACGGGCGCGACCGTGGCCGCGCAGAACCTCTTCGTGCGCCGCGACCGCGGCTGGGTGCTGGTGGCGCACCACGGGGCCGCCATCGCGTCCGGCTGAGCCCTGCGCGGCGACGCACCGGCGGCGCGTCGGCGGTACGGTGCGCGCATGGCGATGATCGACGAGGTCCACCGACCGACGAACCCCGACCACCGGCGCGACGTGGCCCGAGCCCAGGCGGCGCTCCTCGACCCGGCCATGGCCCACATCGTGGATCTGGTGCTGTCGGTGGACGGCGACACCTACACCGCGGCGGCAGTTGACGGTCACGTGCGGTTCCGGGCTGCGGCCGAGCCGAGCGGTTGGCACGTCGACGTCATCGAGGTCGAGGGTCGCGACCCCTTGGGCGACCAGCGCACGGACCACCTCGTCGGCCTGGACGCCGAGCGGGCCGCGCCGTTCCCGGACAGACGGGCCAACGCCTACCCGTTCGCCTTCGATCAGATCATCCAACTGTTCGACTCGCCGGCCGCCCCCGACCTCGTGGCCATCCACACCGCAGCCCACCACTGGGGCGACCAGGGCGGCCACCTGGGCGAGCACGGATCGATCGGCGTCGTCCAGGCCCGTGCGCCGTTCGTGCTCTCGGGCTGCGGTGTGCGCCGGCTCGGTGTCGTACCGCAGGCCGCCCGCCTGGTGGACATCGCCCCGACCGTGCTGGCGCTGCTGGGTGCGGCTCCGGTGGGCGGGGTGGGTCGCAGCGGTCTGCCCCGCCCCGATGCGCTGCTGCGACGCCAGGACGGCGAGGTCCTCGTCGACCTGCTCGACCCGTCCGAGCACCCGGACCACGTGGTGGGCTTCCTCCTCGACGGGGCGAACGCCAACGTGCTCTATGACCTGGCGGCGTCCGGCGATGCGCCGAACGTGGCTCGGCTCATGGCCGACGGTGCGACGCTCGGCCACGGGGCCATGTCGTGCCTGCCGACGGTCACGCTGGCCAACCACACGTCGATCCTCACCGGCAGCTACCCCGGCCACCACGGCATCTTGCACAACGCATGGTGGGACCGCGCTCGCCAGGAGCAGGTCATCACGAACTCGCCGGCCACGTGGGTGACGTCGATGGAGCGCCTGTCGCCAGACGTCGAGACGCTGTTCCAGGCGGTGCACCGCGCCTTCCCCGGGTCGGTGGCGGCATCCATCAACGAACCGTGCGACACCGGCGCCGACTGGTCGATCTTCGATCTCTTGCGTCGCGGTGAGCCGATCGAGCGCCCGCCGGCGGCCGAAGAGCTTCCCGATGCCACGCAGCGCTTCGTGCGTCCGGTGAAGGAGTATCGCTGGTCGTCGCTCATCGACCACACGGCCACCGAGCAGTTCGTCGGGCTGTGGAGCGGACAGCACCACGGGCGGGCGTGGGATCTGCCGCGCTTCACCTGGGTCAACTTCTCCCTGACCGACGCCGCCTTCCACGAAGGCGGCCCGTACTCGGACATCGCCCGCGCCAGCGTGCACGACACCGATGCCCGCATCGGGCGGGTGCTCGACGCCGTCGAGCGCGCTGGCGTCTTCGAGCGCACGGCCTTCTTCCTCACCGCCGACCACGGCATGGAGCAGTCCGACGTGACGTGCACGGGCAACTGGGCCGACGCCCTCGATGCCTGCGGTGTCGCCTACCGCGACGAGGGCTACTCGTTCATCTACGTCAACCCGTGACTTTGCCCGAACCGAGGACGTTCCCATGGAGATCACCGCACCCCCCGACCAGCCAGCGACCCGCCCCGAGGCGGCTCGCCTCCGCCTCGCCGCCATGATGCTCGGCGCTGGGGTGATGCACTTCGTGGCCCCGAAGTTCTTTGAGGACATCGTGCCGAAGTGGGCCGGCAACGCCAAGTTCCACGTGGTGTGGAGCGGTGTGGGCGAGCTACTGGCCGGGACCCTGCTCGTCGTGCCGGCCACGAGGCGCGTCGGGGCCTGGCTGGCGCTGGTGCTGTTGGTGCTCGTGTACCCCGCCAACGTCCAGATGGCCATCGATGCTGGCAAGCCCCGCGACGCCGAGTCGCTGATCGTTTGGCTGCGGTTGCCGCTGCAGTTCCCGATGTTCCGTGCCGCCTGGCGCCAGACTCGCTGACGCCGAACGCGCCGAGGGCCCCGGCCATCGGCCAGGGCCCTCGTGTCAAGCATCGGGTCAGCCCGAGAGCAGGCCGGCGAGCTTCATCAGCTCGTCCTGGGGGCCGTCGGGGATGATGTACCCCTCGGGGTCGCGGATCTCGTCCCAGTGGTCGCGCACGTCCTCGACGGTGAGCTCCGGGTTGTAGTACCCGGGGGTCAGGCCGATGAAGAAGCGGGCGATCACGCCGCCGGCGGCCGAGTAGACCTCGCCGGTCACGTCGCACTCGTCCGACACCAGGTAGGCCACCAACGGGGTGATGAGCTCGGGGTCGAGCTTCTCGCCGAAGGCGCCCAGCAGCTCCTCGGTCATGCGTGTCTTGGCCACGGGGGCGATGGCGTTGGCCTTGATGTTGAACTTGCGCCCCTCGGCAGCGAGCACGCGGGTCAGGCCGACGAGGCCCATCTTCGCCGCGCCGTAGTTCGACTGGCCGAAGTTTCCGAGGATGCCGGAGTTCGACGACGTGTTGACCACGCGGCCGTAGCCCTTCTCCCGCATGATCCTCCACGCCGGCAGGGTCACATAGAAGGCGCCCTTGAGATGGACGTCGAGCACGGGCTCGAGCAGCTCGGGCGTGAGGTTGTGGAACGTCTTGTCTCGCAGGATGCCCGCGTTGTTGATGACGATGTCGACCGTGCCGAAGGCCTCGACGGCCGTGGTCACGATGGCCTCGCCGCCTTCCGCCGTGGCCACGGAGTTGCCGTCGGAGACGGCCTCGCCACCGAGGGCGATGATCTCGTCGACCACGTGGTCGGCGGGGCCCTTGTCGCCGCCCTCGCCCGAGACCGAACCACCGAGGTCGTTCACCACGATCCGGGCCCCTCGCCGGGCCAGCTCGAGTGCGTGGCAGCGGCCGAGGCCGCCGCCTGCGCCGGTGATGATCGCGACCTTGCCCTCGTACCCGATGTCAGCCATGTCCACTCCCTGGTCGTTCGGCCGACCCCCGGCCGAGTGTGCGTGCGGCGGGCACCTTACCGAGCGGCTGTCCGGTGCTGGGAATCCGTCGGCTGCCGGCCGGCCACCGGGCTCACGCCGGGAGCGTGACGCCGAGCTGCTCGGCTGCGTAGCCCTTCAAGCGCTTGTAGTCGACCTTGCCGTTGGCGGCGCGGCCGATGGTGTCGATGCGTACGATCCGCTTGGGCGCCTTGTAGGCGGCCAAGCGAGCCTTGACGTGGGCGATGACGTCGGCGTCGTCGAGTTCGGCATCGGGCATGGGCTCGACCACGGCGGTGATGGCTTCGCCGAACTTGTCATCGGGGAGGCCGACGGCCACGGCATCATGGATGTGCGGGTGCAGCTTGAGCACCTCTTCCACCTCTTCGGGGAAGACCTTCTCGCCGCCTGTGTTGATGCACACCGAACCACGGCCCAGCAGCGACAGCGTGCCGTCGGCCTCGACCGTGGCGTAGTCGCCCGGGATGGAGTAGGTATCGCCGTCGATCACCACGAACGTCTTGGCCGACTTCTCTTCGTCCTTGTAGTAGCCGATGGGTGTGTGGCCCTTGACGGCCACTCGTCCGATCTCGCCGGAGCCCGGCTCGACGTTGCGGCCGTCGTCGGTGATGACCCGGCTGTTCTCCCCGAGGGTGAACTTTGCCGTGTTCGACGAGCCGCCGGCGGTGGACACCGACTGCCCGAGCCCGATGGCCTCGGACGACGAGAAGGCGTCGATGAGCATCATGTTCGGGTTGTGCTTCAGCAGGCCCTGCTTGGACTCCTGGCCCCACATGACGCCCGACGAGGTGATCATGAACACGGTCGAGATGTCCCACCGCCCGGGGTTGGCGTCGAGGGCAGCCAGCATCGGCTTGGCGAAGGCGTCGCCGACGATGGTGATGGCCTGGACCTGGTGCTTCTCCACGTCGGCGAGCAGTTCTTCCCAATCGAGCTTGCGGTTCTCGAGCAGGACGTTGCACCCGGCGCTGCTGAGGGCGAGGTGCGCCGTGAACTGCCCGGTGCCGTGCATCTCGGGGCAGGCCGGCAGCATGCGGAGGCCGGGAGCGACGATGTCGCCGCGGAGCGCCTCGTAGTCCGGTTCGGGCTCGAAGAAGCGCGGGTTGGCGCTCGACGAGACGGCCTTGATGAGACTGTCCTGGCGCCACATGACTCCCTTGGGCATGCCGGTGGTGCCTCCGGTGTACATGAGCAGCAGGTCGTCGCCGTCGCGTCCCCACGGGGCGACGACGCGCTCGTCGGCCGCCGTGGCCGCCTCCTCGTACGGGGTAGCCCACGCCGGGCACGGCCCGGAGCCGTCGTCGACCCAGAGCCAGAGCTTGACCGGCACGCGGTCGCGCAGGCCGTCGATGCGCTCGGCGAAGGCGCCGTGGAAGATGACGGCGAACGTGTCGGCGTTGGTCCACAGGTAGACGAGCTCGTCGTCGACGTAGCGGTAGTTCGTGTTCACGGGAGCGAGGCCGGCCTTGAAGGCGGCGAACATCGATTCCATGTACTCGGGGCAGTTGTAGAGGTACTGCGCCACCTTGTCCTGGTGCTCGGCGCCGGCATCGAGCAGTGCGCGGGCGATGCCGTTGGCCCGGCGGTCGAAGTCACGCCAGGACACGACACGATCGCCTTGGATCTGCGCCGGAGCGTCAGGCTGGCGGTCGGCGCAGGCCTCCCAGATGTCGGCGAAGTTCCAACCCGTCATGGGTCCCCCTGTGGTTGCATCGGTGCGATTCGTCACGCCGGTGGCGATCGGGGGAGTGTAGGTGCGGGCGCCGGTGTCGTCCCACCTCGGCCACGACCTGGGGGGGTGCGTTGGGCGGTTTGGCTACGCTCCGCGGTCGTGGACTTCGACCTGCCTCTCGACGACGACCCCCGCCGCCTCGCCATGCGTGCCTGGCTGACCGACAACCCGGACCCGACCGGGCGCCAACTGGCCGAGGCCGGTTACGTCGTGCCCCACTGGCCGGCACCGTGGGGGCTGGACGCCGACCCCATCCACCAGATCATCATCGACGACGAGCTCCGGCGGGCAGGTGTGCGCCGACCGTCGAACCAGATCGGGATCGGCTGGGCGGGTCCGACCATCCTGCACGCCGGCACCGAGCAGCAGAAGGAGCGCTACCTGTTCCCACTGCTGGCCGCCGAGGAGATCTGGTGTCAGCTCTTCAGCGAGCCCGAGGCGGGCAGCGACCTGGCCAACCTCTCGACGCGCGCCGAGCGTGACGGCGACGAGTACGTGGTCAACGGCCAGAAGATCTGGACGTCGCTCGGTCACTTCTCGCAGTTCGGGATCCTGATCGCCCGCACCAACCCCGATGCCCCGAAGCACAAGGGCGTCTCGTACCTCATCTGTCCGATGGACGCGCCCGGCATCGAGATCCGACCGATCATCGAGATGACGGGTGGTCACACGTTCAACGAGGTCTTCTTCACCGACGTGCGGCTCCCGGTCGAGAACCTGGTGGGTGAGGAGCACGAGGGGTGGAGCCTGGCCAAGGTGACCTTGGCCAACGAGCGGGTGTCGCTCTCGGGCGGTGGTGCCTTGTGGGGCCTCGGACCGACGGCTGACGACGTGCTCGATCTGGTCAAGGCCCAGGGGGGCGTGAGCGATCCCGTGCTGCGCCAGCGGGTGGCCGGCCTCTACATCGAGTCCGAGATCCTCCGCCTCATTCGGCTCCGATCGGTGACGGCGGCTATCGCCGGGCGACAGCCCGGGCCCGAGGCCTCGGTGCGCAAGGTGCTCGCCGACGAGCACGGTCAGCACCTGATGGGCCTGGTCAAGGACCTGTGCGGGGCGTCCGGGATGCTGCAGGACGGTCGCCCCCTCGGCGCAGATCCCGGGATGTGGGGGTTCGGCTACCTCTTCGCCCAGGCGCTGACCATTGGTGGCGGCACCGGCGACGTGCAACGCAACATCCTGGGCGAGCGGGTCCTCGACCTGCCGCACGACGTCGACGTCGAGGCAGGCCTGACGTGGGTGGAGGCGCGCGCTGCTCGACGAGACGTGGCCACGCGCTGACGTCGTCGCGTCGTAGGTTTGCTCTGCCGGGTCGCCGCCCGACAGGCTGTGCAGCCATGGCACCACGAACCACGGCAAGCGACTACAAGCGGCACCAGAAGATCGTGGCCGCCACCGACCTGGTGGGTGTCCCCGCCGGGACGCGCGGTCGCATCATGTACGTGGCCGGGATGACGTGGATCCGGTATCGCGTGGAGTTTGTGAACGGCGTCGAGATCGGAAACGTCGACGGTGCCGTGATCATGCCGGTGGCCGAGTGGGAGCAGATCGAAGCTGACGCCGCTCGCGCCGCGCGCAAGGTGGAGAACGACCGCATCGCCGCCGAACTGCGCGCCAAGGTCGTCGCCCCCGGCTCGATCTCCCACTGACCAGGTCCCCCACGATCTGAACCGGTGGACGTTGTCACGCTCAGGCGCGCATCAACGTCCACCGGTTCGGGGTTGGGGTTGGGGTTCGTACGCGTCGCGACGGGCGCTGTAGCGTCCCCGGCACATTCGATGGAGGGGGAGCACATGAAGCTCGGCATGCAGTTGTCGTACGCCGGAGGGTTCAAGGAGTCTGCGGCACAGGTCTCGGCGCTCGAGAAGGCGGGCCTCGACATCGCCTGGATCGCTGAGGCCTACGGCTTCGACGCCCCGTCGTTCATGGGCTATCTCGCCGCCACCACCGAGACGGTGCAGATCGCCTCTGGCATCCTGCCCCTCTACACCCGCACGCCCACGCTCATCGCCATGACGGCGGCGGGCATCGATGCCATGACCGATGGGCGGTGCATCCTGGGCCTCGGCGCCTCCGGCCCACAGGTCATAGAAGGCTGGCACGGCGTGCCCTACGACGCCCCCCTCGGTCGGACCCGCGAGATCGTGGAGATCTGCCGCGAGGTGTGGAAGCGCGAAGCCCCTCTGGAGCACGCCGGTCGCTACTACACGATGCCGCTGCCGGCCGACAAGGGCACGGGTCTGGGGAAGCCGCTCAAGATCATCGGCCGTCCCGTGCGTGATCGCATCCCGATCCACATCGCCTCGCTCGGCCCGAAGAACGTCACGATGACCGCGGAGATCGCCGACGGTTGGCTCCCGATCTTCTACCTCCCCGAGAAGGCCGACATGGTGTGGGGCGAGGACCTGCGCACCGGCCTCGCCAAGCGCGATCCCGAGCTCGGCCCGATGGACGTGGTGGCCGGCGGCGTGGTGTGCATCACCGACGATCCCGAGCCCATCCTCGACTTCGGCCGCTCGATGGCTGCGCTGTACATCGGCGGCATGGGTGCGCGCGACCGCAACTTCTACAACCAGCTCGCCTGCCGCTACGGCTACGAGGCCGAGGCCAAGGAGATCCAGGACCTCTACCTCGACGGCAAGAAGAAGGAGGCGGCGGCGGCCGTCCCGAAGGAGTTCATGGAGCTCACGAACCTCGTCGGACCGGAGGGTTGGGTGAAGGATCGCATCGCCGCGTTCAAGGACGCCGGCGTGACCGTGCTCAACATCGTGCCCGTCGGCGGCGATCCGGTGGAGCTCGTCGAGAAGGTCAAGGCCTGGGCCGACTGATCCTCAGGTCAGGACGGTGGCGGTGCGGCCGAGGGCGGCCTCGGCCTCGTCGACGAAGCGCTGGACCAGTTCGCGGGCGGGCACGAGCTCGTCGATGGCGCCGACGCCCTGACCGGCCGGCCAGAACTCCTTGGCGGCATCGATCCCGTCCGTCTCCTCGCCTTGACCGAGGTGGTTGGCCCCGTCTTCCATCGACCGAAGGAACTGCATCGGGAACGGCTGGAGCTCGCTCGGGTGCTCCTCCCAGTACTGCGTGTAGTCGTTGCGCACGACGCGACAGGTCTTGCCCGTGTACCCCCGAGAGATGACGGTGCCGTCCTCGCCCGTGCGGAGCAGCGCGTCCTTGTAGCCCGGCACGGCGTGCGCCTCGGGCGTGGCGATGAAGCGGGTGCCGACCCAGATGCCGTCGGCGCCCAGGGTGAGGGCGGCGGCCAGGTGACGGCCGTCGGAGATCCCGCCGGCGGCGACCACGGGGATGCGCCCGTCCAGGGCGTCGACGATCTGGGGGACCAAGGAGAACGTGGCCACCTGGCCGGTGTGGCCGCCGGCCTCGGTTCCTTGGGCCACGACGATGTCGCAGCCGGCCTCGACGGCGGCGATGGCGTGGCGGACCTTGCCGCACATGCTGACCACGAGGACGTTGTGCTGGTGGCACAGGTCGACCACGTCGCGAGGCACGCCCAGCCCGGCCACGAACACGCGGGCGCCATGATCGATGAGCGTCTGCACCTGCAGGGGCATGTCACCTGGCGCGGCGGTGAGCAGATCGACGCCCCAGGGCTTGGCCGTGATCCCCTTCACGGCCTCCATCTCGGACACCATGCGCTCCAGGTTCATCGTCGAGGCGCCGAAGGTGCCGAAGCCACCGGCCTCGGACACGGCGCCCACGAGCTCGTGATAGGAGACGCCGCCCATCCCGGCGAGCATCACGGGGTGGTCGACTTCGAGCATGTCGGTGAGGCGGGTGCGCAGCATCTGGCTAGCCGACCACGTCCTTGACCGTCCGGTCAAGTGTCGACCCGGGTAGACGGGTGACCGGTAGGCGGTCCGCACACCGCCCACCGGTCGATACCCGCTGGGTCACCTGCCCTCGCACCGGGGGTGCCCGTGGCCCTGATGGGCCGGGGACGCTCCTTGCCCTTCCGATGGGGGGGACATCGTCCGGGTGGAGCGCTGGAGATCACGCTACGGCCCGATCGTTTCGGCAGCGTGTCGTCGCGGTGACAGGGACGAGAAGCGCGCCGGTCAGGCGCGGAACGCGCCCTCGCCGCGGAGCATGCCCTGGTGCCAACGGGCTGGTGTGGCGAGGATGGCCCGTGGGTAGTCCTCGAACAGCCAGCGGGCGAAGTTGCGGCGGGTCCACGGCGTCAGGCCCGACAGCCAGATGGCGAACCGGGCGCCCTTGCGGTGCTGGAGGGCCCGAACCAGCAGGTTGGCCATGGCGTGGTCCGGCACGAGGGTGGTGCGCACGGCGGCGTCGTAGCGCCGGCCGACATCGGCGGCGGAACCCCCAGCCAGGATCGACTCGGCCGCCCACCCCCCGGTAGCCAGCGCCTGTCCGATGCCCTCACCGGTCATCGGGTCGGTGGCGGCGGCGGCATCGCCGACCCACAGGACGCGCCCGAACGCGAGCTCGACCTCGCCGACGCGGGCCGGGATGGGCCATGCCTTGGCGGGTCCCTCGGGCCGGGCGTGCTCGCCGATGGCCTCGCGGATGTGGGGTCGAGCCAGGAGCTCGTCCCACAGGTCGCCCATGGCTCCGATGCGCCAGCTCCCCCCGCGCTTGATGCCGAACCCGACGTTGGCGCTGCCGTCGGCCAGCGGGAACGACCACACGTAGCCGGGGAGGATGTCCGGCTCGAACCAGATGAGCAGCTCCCGACCGGCCCGGGGCGACACCCCCGTGACGTACTGCCGGTAGGCGTGCCACTCGCCCCGGTAGTCGGGGACGGCCTGCCCGAGCAGACGGCGGGTGGGGGACCACATGCCGTCCGCGCCGATCAGCCAGGGCGTCCACACCGAGCCCATGCCATCGACCTCGACCTCGACCCCGTCCGACGTCTGGGTCACACCGGTCACGGCGTGGCCTTCGTGGACCACGACGCCGCGCGAACGAGCCAGCTCGACCAGCGCGGCGTCGAGCTCGGCCCGCCGCGCGATGGCGGCGAACTGCCCGCCGGTGCTCGGCAGCGGGTAGGTGACCGTGTGCCGGCTGGGCGAGCTCAGCACCACGTCGGATACGGCGTGCCACGACGGGACCGTGGCGGGGTCGAACCCGAGGTCGTCGAGCAAGCGCAGCGCACCGGTGGTCAGCCCATCGCCGCACGTCTTGTCACGCGGGAAGGTGGCCTTGTCCACGACGACGACGTGGCGACCGGCGTCGGCCAGCGCGATGGCGGCCGAGGTGCCCGCCGGGCCGGCGCCGACGACCACTGCGTCGGGATGCGTGTTCGGCGCCATCGGACGCAGGCTACGGGCCGGGCCCGTTGTGGTCCAAGGTGGCGCTCGACGGGCTGAGGTGCGCCTCCCTGTCCCCGTGGCCGGCCGCCTTCCTAGGGCGCGCGTCGGGGCGGCAGTCCGTCGCCCCACGGGTCTTCCTCAGGCGGGGCGAGCGAGTTCCCGTCGAGGTCGAACTCTTGTCCCGGTGCCTCGGCGGCGCGCGAGTCGCGTCGTCGCCGATCGTCGTCGGCGTCCCACGTGCCGAGCCAGGGTCGGGGTGTGGACGACGTCGAGCTGACGTGGGGGCCGCCCGCCCCCGAGAAGCCGTTCCACACCGGGTCGCGCCACGTCTCGGGGTCAGCTGGCCGCAGACCCAGGTCGGCCAGGTCGGGGACGTCGGGCCCGTGCGTGTCGTACAGGTCGACGACGACCGGGGGCACGTGGGAGACGAAGCCCTCGACCAGCGCCACCATCGCCGGCAAGGCTTCCGGGGGCGCCGGACGGCTCCAGGCCAGAACCTTCGGGCCCCGCACCTCGATGTTGATGCCGGCCGGAGCGGCGAGGAGGAGCTCCATCATCTGTGGATCGAGCAGGTCGGTGGCGAACTTCTTGTCTCGGCACTGCACGACGAAGCGCCGGTTGAACTCGTCGCTCTCGAGCTCGACGTCGGGCAAGCCGACGGTGCGCAGCGCCCGGTCGACGAGCCGTTCCTGGAGGATGGAGATGTCGGGCCAACGACCGCCGTGGCGAGCTGTGGCACAGGTGAAGTGCGTCCACGTGCGACGTACTCGGCCAGCGTCGTCGCGATGCTCGCGATAGTAGGCGTAGTCGAAGGCGCGGGCCCGGCCGCCGTCGCGCCACATGACGTGCTCGACCTGCCGGCCATCGCCGTCTCGGAACAACTCGAAGTTGCCCGACGCGCCGTCGAACCGATCCTCGGCGCTGTACTGCAGGCCGGCAGCGGCGGCCACCTTGGGCAGCGCGGCCGCCCGTCGGTCTCGACGCCACAGCACCCACGCACTCAGGGCGGCGCCGACCACCAGGACGGCGGCCAGGAGTCCGGCGATGGCGGTGGTGTCCGGCTCGGGCGCGGTGGGGTCCGACGTGGTCTGGGCCAGGAGGGCCACCGCCCACCCCATGATCAGCTGGCCCCGAGCACCTTCGAGGTGTCCCACTCGCTGGAATCGACGATGGCGTCGGGTGCCACCATGGCGGTGATGGCCTCGGCCGGCACCGGCCGACCGAAGTGGAAGCCCTGGCCGAGATCGACACCGAGGTGGGCCAGGGCCTCGGCCTCGGCTGGCTGCTCGATGCCTTCGGCCACGGAGATGAATCCGAGGTCATGGGCGATGGCGGCCATGTGCCGGATCAGCACGGCGTCGGCGTTGTCGAGGCCGAACCCGCCTTGCAGCGAGGCACCGAGCCCGGCGGTGAACAGGCGGTCGATCCGCAGCACGTCGAGCTGGAGCTCGCGCAGCCAGGACAGCGAGGCCATGCCCGTACCGAAGTCGTCGAGCCCGAGCTTCACACCCCAGTTCTTGAGGTCGCGCAGCGCGCCCCACGTGCCCGAGCGGTTGTATCGCAGCGCCTCCTCGGTGATGTCGAGGCAGAGCTGTTCGGGTGGGAGCGCGGCGTCTTCGAGGGCGGCGACGACCGTCTGGGCGAAGCCTCGTTCGGCCAGCTGGCGGGCGCCGAGGTTGGCGGACACGAACAGCCGTGGACGGTTGGGCGCCGCCGCGTTCCAGCGGGCGAGCTGCTGGCAGGCCTTGTTGAGCACGACCTCGCCGGCGCGAACCCCGAGCCCGGACTTCTCGAGGAGGGGAAGGAAGTCCTGGGGGAAGATGGTGCCGGAGTTCGTGGCGCTCGGTGCTCGCCACCGCAGCAGCGCCTCCACGCCGACCAGCTCAGTCGTGTCCATCCGAACGATGGGCTGGAAGGCGAGGAAGAACTCGTCGGCATCGAGGGCGTCACGCAGCCGCTGCTCGTCGATCCGCGTCTCGTAGCGTCCCTTGCGGGAGTCGTCGTAGATCACGTACGAGCCCCGGCCTTCGTCCCGCGATCGCACGAGGGCCTGGTGGGCGTCACGGATGACATCGCCGGGGTGGGCGTGCGTGTCGGAGCTCAGGGCGAGGCCGAGCGTGGGATCGATGCTCATCCGCTGTTCGCCGAGCTCGAAAGGCTGGGACAGCAGATCGATGAGGAAGCGGGCGATCTCCTCGGGGTGCTCGGGCTTGGTGATGTGCTGGAACACCAAGGCGAACTCGGCGCCGCCGTAGCGGACCGAGCGAGTACCAGGCAGGTCGATCGAGGTGAGCCGGTGGCCGACCTGGCGGATGAGCTCGTCGCCCACGTCCGGTCCGAAGCTGTCGTTGACGTCGCGCAGCAGTCCGATGTCCACGAAGGTCACGATCGCTCGGGCGCTGGCGGCATGGCTGGTGTGCAACGCGTCGGTCACCATGCCGAGCAGGGCCTCGCGGTCGGGGAGGCCGCTCAGCGGATCGACGGCTGGTGCGGTGACGCCAGGTGATCCCGGCCCCCGCTGCAGGAGCCTGCCGATGCGACCGGAACGGTCGGATCCCTCGGCGTGCGGTGCATGGGTCACGGTCGTACCTCCATCCACCGCCCTCGGGCGGCGTCGGTCACTCGTAGGCGGCGAGGCGAGCCTGCACCTTGGCCAGCAGCCTGGCCAGTTCCGAGTCGTCGCCTTCGGCAGGGGCTTCCTCGATGTGCAACTCGGTGGCGACGCTGGCCGCCATGATGTCGTCGGCGGTGGCCACGTCTTCGTTGATGGGCGAGGAGATCAGCGAGGCAGCGAAGTCGATCTCGGCCTGCGTGTCGACCTCGTCCTCGACCATGATCTCGTCGAGCGGAGCGAACGACGGCTCATCCCACGTGGTCAGTTCGTCGGCGGGCTCGTCCGGGGTCCACGCGCCCAGCGGCTCAGAGGACGGTTCGGGGGACCACGTGCCGAGCGGCTCGGCGGAGGGCTCGGGGGACCACCTGCCCAGCGGCTCGGCCTCGGCGGTGTCGCCACCGCCCCAGGTCTGCAGTCCGCCATCGGCCCAGCCAGCGGTGCGGTCGTCGTCCGCTTCGAGGAACTCGTCGTCGCTCGTCCGGTCGACGGTGGCCCCATCTTCTCGCATCAGGACGAACGCCCCGAGGCCGCCCATGACCACGACGGCCAGGGCGATGATCGGCTGACCGGTCGCGAACGCCGCCACGGCGACCACGACGGTGATCCCGATCACCACGAGAATCTTGGGTTGACCCACTCCATCACCTCCGCGTCGGACCGGGCCTGCGCAGGACCCGTCGCCCCACTATCGGCAGATCCCCTGCGCTCTGAAGCGGACTCTAGTGGTTGTTCGACTGGTGCGGTCGACCTGACCGCCGTCGGGCTGACCGTCAGCCCGGATACGCCGGAGCCTCGGCATCGGTGAGGGGTCGCAGGCGGAGGTCGAGCGCGGTCCAGAACGTGCGCGACCACGGGAAGCCGGCCACCGGGAGGACGACGGCGATCCCGATGGCGGCCACGTACCACGGTGTCTCGGGGGCGGTCGGATACGAGAGCAGGAAGCCCACCATGATCACGCCGATGATGGCAGCCATGCACACGACGGTGTTGACCGCCAGCGATCCGAACCAATGGCCCACGACGCGCTCGAAGTGGAGGCCGCACGACGGACAGTCGCTGAGCATGGTCGTCCATCGCCGGAAGAGGGGGCGGTAGCCGCACAGCGGGCACCGCAGGGCGGCGGCCCGCGCCAGCAGGGTCGACGTGGCCGGCAGCGAGCGTCGTGCGACCGTTCCCATGCCGACCATTCAACTCGGTTCCGTTGGGAACGCCACTCGCTGTCGCGGCTCTCCTATGCTCCGCGGCCATGGTGGAAGACATTGCCGACCTGCCCAAGGGCCAGGCCGCCCGTCGCGAGCGGGTCTTGCTGGCTGCGCTCGAACTCGGGTCCGAAGGTGGCTATGAGGCGGTGCAGATGCGCGACGTTGCGCTCCGGGCCGACGTGGCCCTGGGCACGATCTACCGGTACTTCTCGTCGAAGGACCATCTCCTCGCCGCTGCGCTGGTCGAGTGGGCCCGCGACCTCGAGCGGCGGGTGGGTGCCCGACCGCCCCGGGGCGACACGATCGCCGACCGCATGGAGGACATCCTCGGGCGGGCCAGCCGGGACATGGAGCGAAAGCCGCGACTGAGCGCGGCGGTGGTGACGGCGCTGTCCTCGTCGGACGCAGGCGTGGCCGAGTGCCAAGAGGAAGTCGGCCTTGTCATGGGGCGGATCCAGCAGCACGCCTTCGACGACACCTTCGACCCTGTGGTGCGCGATCAGATCATCCGCATGCTCGGCCATGTGTGGTTCTCGTCGCTCGTCGGGTGGGTCAACGGCTGGGTGGGCATCGGCCAAGCCGGCGACGAGCTCGCCTCTGCCGCCCACCTGCTGCTCGACCAGTACGGCTGATCGAGCACGGCGCCCGACGGGAGCCGTACCGGGGCGGCCGGCTCACCTACACTCGCCGATGCGCCGGTGGCTGCCGGCGACCTTCGAGGATGGGAGAGGAAACGAGCCCATGTCGGACAACGACACGGCGGATCTCGGGATCGACGGCCTGACCGATGCGCAGGAGATCGGAGTCGGCGGCTTCGCCACGGTGTTCCGCGCGTACCAGTCCGCCTTCCGACGCACGGTCGCGGTGAAGGTGCTCGCCACCCTCAACCTCGATGACGCGGCTCGGGAGCGATTCGAGCGCGAGTGCCAGGCCATGGGGGCGCTCTCCGACCACCCCAACATCGTCACCGTGTACGGCGCCGGGTTCACCACCGGTCAGCAGAGCCGGCCCTATCTCGTGATGGCCTACCTGGCCGGCGGCTCGTTGGCCGAGCGCATCGCCCAGTCGGGCCCGTTGCCCTGGCAGGACGCCACCCTCTACGGCGTGCACCTGGCGGGTGCGCTCGAGACCGCGCACCGTGCCCAGATCGTGCACCGGGACATCAAGCCGGCCAACGTGCTCATGTCGGCGTTCGGTGATGCCCTGCTCACCGACTTCGGCATCGCCCGCATCTCCGGAGGCCACGAGACCCGCAGCGGCGTGATCACGGCGTCGATGCACCACGCGCCGCCGGAGGTCATCGACGGCCAACGCCCCACGGTGGTCGGTGACGTCTATTCGCTCGCCTCCACGGTCTACGAGCTCATCCTCGGCCATCCCTCGTTCGAGGTGGCGGGCGACGAGGGCATGGTGCCGATGATCCGACGGATCCTCACCGAGCCGCCCCCCGACCTCCGCGCGTACCACGTTCCCGATTCGGTGTGCCGTGTACTCGAGCGAGCCATGGCCAAGGACCCCTTGCAGCGCCAGCAGTCGGCCCTCGAGTTCGGGCGTGACATGCAGGCTGCTCGACGGGGCGTCGGCCTCGAAGGGGGCAAGCTCACCGTGCCGAGCGACGTCGTGGGCGTCGAACCCGGCGACGGGGGCATCGCCTTCGTGGCTGCTCCCAGCATGGTGCTGTGCCAGGTCTGCCACGCCCAGCTCACCCCGGGCGCCGATGTGTGCGGGTCGTGCGGCACCGCTGTCGGCACGTTCCCGGTGACCACCGGAGCGGTCGCTGCTCCCGGCGCCTACGCGCCGATGCCCGGCGCGGCGCCCTACGCCACGGGGCCGGTACCGCCACCGGCGCCCACGTCGGGGTCCAAGGGAAAGCTCCTGGTCGGGGCCGTCATCGCCGTGCTGGTCCTCGTGCTGGGCGGGCTCGGCGTCGTCCTGTTGAGCGGCGGTGGCAGCGGCGAGGTGGCCGATGGGCCGACCACGACCCTGGAGGGCGATTCGCCCACCACCACGGACGAGGCCACCACGTCCACCACCGAGGAAGAGGCGGCCACGACCACCGTGCCGTCTGACTACACGCCGGCGGTGGAGCAGAACTTCGTGAACGCGTGCGTCGGGGGCGGGGGTGCCACCCGTCCATTGTGCAAATGCGTGTTCGACGGCATCCGCTCGACGATCCCCTTCGACCGCTTCCTGGAGATCGAAGCGGACGTCCGCCAATCACAGCAGATGACGGATCCGCAGCTCACCCAGATCATCGTCGATTGTCGGACGGCCACCGCCGGCGGAGGTGGCGCACCGGCCTGACGCAGTGTCGTCGGTCACACCCGCACGTTCGGGTTCAGGTCCGGACACCGCGCTGCCGATGCATCCTGCAGAGGGGGTGAAGGAACGCGATGTGGCAGTTGGCGGTCGACCTCGGGAGCCGTGGGACCAAGGCGGCACGGGTGCTCGACGGCGTCGTCGAACCCGTCGCCCTCGCCGGGCGACCCGACCTGCCCTCGGCCGTGTACCTCCACCAGGACGGACGGCTCCGTGCTGGCTGGGAGGCCATCGACCGCGGGGCCATCCAACCTGATCGGCTGGAGACGACGCCGAGGCGGTGGCTGGCCAACGGTTCGACGATGGTCGTGGGCGGTGCCGTCGTGCCCGTGGCCGACGCCCTCGAGGCCGTGTTGCGGGCGGTGCTCGACGAGACCTCGGGTGCCGTGGGCGCCCCTCCGTCGACGCTGACGGTCACCCATCCGGCGGGGTGGCCTGCGGGCCGCATCGCACTGCTGGCCGATGCCGCGCAGCGCTTGGGCGTGCCCATGGCCGGCCTGGTGCCGGAGCCGGTGGCCGCGGTGGCCGGCGCACTGGCTGGCTTGCGCATGGGTGCTGTCGTGGCTGTCTACGATCTCGGCGCCGGATCGCTCGGCACCAGTGTGGTGCAGCAGACGCCGGCAGGACTGGCCATCCTGGGGCGACCGGGCGGTCACGAGCGCATGGGCGGTGACGTCTTCGACGACCGCCTCCTGCACTTCGTCGGCCAGCGCCTGGCGGTGACCGAGCCGGGCATGTGGGACGAGCTCGACCAGGGCACCGATCTTCGTTGGCAGCGGGCGCGTCTCGCCCTGCGCATCCAGGTCCGCCAGGCGCGCGAGCAGCTGACGGCATCGTTGGCGACGCAGCTGCCCATCCCCATGAGCGGACGGTACGTTCCCGTTCGTCGTGAGGACCTCGAGAGCCGCATCGGCCACGAGGTCGACCTCGCGGCCACGGCGTTGCACCGCACCGTGGTGGAGGCCGGCATCGATCCAGCTCGGATCGACCACGTGCTGGTGGTCGGAGGTGCCAGTCGGACACCGGTGGTCCAGTTCTCGCTGCTGACCCGATTCGGCGAGCGCGTGGTGTTCGCGCCCGAGCCCGATCGGATCGTGGCCATCGGGGCAGCCCGGCTCGCGGCACAGCCCGAGATCGTGCGGGTGGCGTCGCCGGCGCTGGTCGTCGGCGTGCAGGCGCCGTCCTCCTCGCCGTCGTCGCCGTCGTCCGTCGTGTTCCCGGCAGGTCCGCCGTCGGGGCCGGAGCCGAGCGGCCCGACGCCGAACGGTGCACCTGCGGCCCTCGCCCCGTTCGTGCCCGACCTGCCGCGAGCTCCGATCGACCGGAACGCCCTCTTTGTCCACGACTCGCCGTCGAGTCCGCGCCCGATGGTCGCCCTCGGGGTCACCGTGGCCGTCCTCGTCGCCGTGCTGAGCGTGCTGGTGACGATCCTCGTGCTCGGTCGTTGAGGGGCTCGGTCGCGGAGGAGGCTGAGCGGTCAAGCGGTGGGGAGCACGTCCGGCGGCAGGTGGCCGATGTCGATCGGCTCCGTCGGCAGGCGCCCTTCGGCCAGGTCGATCACGTGGCTCCGCAGCGCCGACGGCAGGAATCGCTCGTCGCTGGAGGTGACGTGGTGCGGTTCCCACCACCGGTGGTCCGAGAAGGCCAGCGCCTCGAGCGGCTCCAGTCCCTTGGGGTCCCAAGCTGGCGCCGGCGTCGAGCACCACGCCACATGGATCTCCTCCCACTGGTCGAACCGCATGCCCGCGAACGTGAAGCGCGCCTGTTGCACCCACACGCACGGGCCGATCTCGACGTCGACGATGCCGGCCTCTTCGTGGAGCTCACGTCGGGCCGCCTCGGCCGACGTCTCGCCCGGATCGATGCCCCCACCGGGGATCTCCCACCAGCCCAGGTGGCTCGGGCCGAACGGGTCGTGTCCGCGCAGCAGGAACACGTGCCCGTTGCTGTCGAGGAGCACCACGCGAGCGGCCCGACGTCCGGACCTCATGCGGGGGTCGACCTCAGGTTCCGGAGCGGTCGTCGTCGGCCACGTCGGGAGCGACGGAGGCCACGAGGCCCTGATAGCCGGGCGTGGGCCCGGAGAGCCAGCGGGGGGAGTAGGCGCACAGTGTGCGACGGCTGGCGGATGGACGGGGTGCTTCGACGACGCTGTCGATGCTGGTCATAGATCCTTCTCCTCATTGAGATGGAGTCGACCGACTGGTGATGTCATAGAACTGTAACATGACGCCGGACCGACGGCACGTCGGTTCAGCAGTTTTTTCGACCACGGAACGTGGTCATGCGTTACGCACCGACCTGTCGACCGCGCAACCGCCCGACAGAACGGTAGGAGGCGGGGTGTGGATGATGGTGGATGGGGCGCACGCGGTGCATCGAGGATTCTGACGGGTCGTCAGAAACGGGACGGGCCACCCGGTAGGGTCGGGCCATGGCGCACGACGAGACCTGGGAGCGCGGAGACGAGCAGTGGTCGACGATCCCCGACGTGATCGAGGCGGCGGCGGAGCGCTGGGGCGCGGCGTCGGCTGTCGTCGACGGTGAGACGACCCTGTCCTACGCGCAGCTGGCGGCGGCGGTAGGCGAAGCGGCCACCGCCTTTGCCGCGTCGGGGCTCGAACCCGGCCAGTCCGTCGGCCTGTGGGCGCCGAACCGCTGGGAGTGGATCGTGGCTGCGGCCGCCGTCCACCGGGCCGGTGGCGTGCTCGTGCCGCTCAACACGCGCTTCAAGGGCGGCGAGGCCGGCTACGTGCTGGCCAAGAGCCGCGCCACCCACCTCGTGGTGGTGGCCGACTTCCTGGGGACCGACTACGTCGCCGCCCTGCGCGCCGCCATGGGCGGCCGGGGGAAGTCGCATCCGATCGTCGACCTGCCGGGGCTGCGCCACGTCGTGACGCTCGACGGCGTCACCGATGGCGACGTGACCTCGTGGGCGGACTTCGTGGCTTCGGCTGCGGGTGCACAGCTCGAGGATCGCTCCCGCCCCGACGGGATCAGCGACCTGCTTTTCACGTCGGGCACGACTGGGCGGCCGAAGGGCGTGATGGTCACCCACGCCCAGTCGCTGCGCTCGTTTCGCGACTGGGCTGGCATCGTGGGCTTGGCCGAAGGCGACCGCTACCTGGTGGTGAACCCGTTCTTCCACTCGTTCGGTTACAAGGCAGGCTGGCTCGCGGCACTCATGGTGGGCGCGGTGGTCTTCCCGCACGCCGTGTTCGAGGCGACCTCGGTGATGGACGCCATCGAATCCCATCGCATCACCATGATCCCGGGTCCGCCCACGCTCTACCAGTCGATCCTCAGTCACCCGCAGCTGGGCGCGCGGGACCTCTCGTCGCTGCGGTTGGCCGTCACCGGCGCCGCGTCCATCCCCGTCGAGCTGATCCTGCGCATGCGCGCCGAGCTCGGCTTCGAGACGGTCCTCACCGCCTACGGGCTCACGGAGACGTGTGGTGTGGTCAGCGTGTGCCGCCAGGACGACGACCCCGAGACGATCGCCACCACGTCCGGCCGTGCCATCCCCGACCTCGAGGTCCGCTGCGTCGACGACGCCGGCGACGAGGTGGCGGCCGGCACCCAGGGCGAGGTCGTGGTCCGCGGCTACAACGTGATGGAGGGTTACTTCGAGGACCCCGAGGAGACAGCGGCGGCCATCGACGCCGACGGCTGGTTGCACACCGGTGACCTCGGCATCATGGACGAGCGCGGGTACCTCCGCATCACCGACCGCCTCAAGGACCTCTTCATCGTGGGTGGCTTCAACGCCTACCCGGCGGAGATCGAGCGCCAGCTCCTCACCGACGAGCGCCTGGCCCAGGTTGCCGTGATCGGCGTGCCCGACGAGCGACTCGGGGAGGTGGGCAAGGCCTTCGTGGTGGTCCGTCCCGGCGCCGAGGTCACGGTCGACGAGCTACTGGCGTGGTGCCGCGAGCACCTGGCCAACTACAAGGTGCCACGCACCATCGAGATCGTGGATGCGCTGCCGCTGAACGCATCGGGCAAGGTGCTCAAGTACGAGCTGCGATCTGGTCCAGGACCGACGTAGCGGTTCCACTCACGGACGCCGCCCCGCGGCCGATGGAAGCGGTGCGGCCCTGGTGCCGCATGGACGCCGAGATCGAGCGACGCCGAGGAGGAGCACGCGGTGGCGAAGAAGAACCAGGTCCGCTGCTGGCAGTGCGGCGCGAAGAACGACGCTGGTCTCGGTCGCTGCCGGATCTGCACCGGCATGCTCCAGACCACCTCGACGAGCAGTCCCGGCCAGCCCGCCCCTCGAGCCGACGACCCGTTCAAGATGGACGATCTGGCCGGGTCGATGCCGGGCACCGCAGGTTCCGGCCCGCACGGTCCACCGCCGGCGGCCCCCGCGGCTCCGTCGTCCCACGCGCCGCCGCCGCCACCACCTGACGTGCCGCTCCCGCCAGATCTGGCCGAGGGAACGTGGCCAGAGGCGCCCGCCGCCTTCGCCACCGATCCGTGGGCGGAGCCCGACGACCCTGCGCCGTTCGATCCCCGCTCGCTGGTCATCGAGGAGTGGGACGGCGCGCAGCAGGAGCCGGGCGTCGCCCCACCGCCGGAGTCCGCCGGTCCTCCTGTCCCCGCCCCCCTGCTCGGTGACCCCGTGGGTCCATCCCTCGGGTCGCTGCTCGATGCCGGCCCGACCGAGCCGACGTGGCCGCAGACGACCGTCATCGAGCCGGAACCGTCGTGGCCGCCGCCGCCGGTGGCCACCTCCTCGATGCCGATGGCCATCGGGTGGGACGCAGCCCCGATCGTCCCGCCTCCCGCATCCGCCCCGGCGCCACCGGCACCAGCCCCCGCGCCACCAACACCTCCTTCCCCACCCACAGTCCCCGCCCCGCCCCCGCCCGTGGCGGGTTCGCCGGTTGCTGCCCCGCCCCCGCCGCCGTCCGGCATCGAAGGTTGGGACGCGCCGCCTCCGCCGCCGTCCGGCTTCGAGGGCTACGACGCGCCGCCTCCGCCGCCGCCCCCGTCCTGAGCCGGTGCGGCGCCCACCTTCGGGTTGGCACCGACGGCGTGTGTTTCGTATCGTGCGGGCAGCGACCTGACGGGTCGTCAGATATTCGTCGTCGAGGCTCGGGAGCACATCGGTGGATCTCCGCTACACCCCGCAGGAGGAGGCATTCCGCGCCGATCTGCGCGACTGGCTGGCCAATGTCCTCCCGGACCTGCCGCCCCAGCCGTCGGCGGACGACTGGCCAGCGCGGCGCGCCTACGACACGGGCTGGCAGCGCACGCTGTTCGAGGGTGGCTACGCGGGGGTGAACTGGCCGACCGAGTACGGCGGCCGGGGCGCCACGCTGACCGAGCAGTTGATCTACCTCGAGGAGACGACGTTGGCCGGGGCGCCCTACATCGGCGTCAACTTCGTGGGCATGCTCCACGCCGGGCCGACGATCATGGCCGAAGCGTCAGAAGGGCAGAAGGCCGCGCACCTGCCCGCCATCCTGCGAGGCGACGAGGTGTGGTGCCAGGGGTTCTCCGAGCCGAGCGCCGGGTCGGACCTGGCTGCGCTCGGCTGCAAGGCCGTGCTCGACGGCGACGAGTACGTCATCACCGGGCAAAAGACGTGGACGTCGTTCGCGCAGGTGGCGGACTGGTGCGAGCTGCTCATCCGTACGGACCCGGCGGCGTCGAAGCACCGGGGCATCACGTGGGTGATGTTCCCCATGGACACGCCGGGCGTGGAGATCCGACCTCTGCGCACGGTCGTGGGGACCTCGGAGTTCTCCGAGGTGTTCTTCGACGAGGCCCGCGTCGCCGTGTCGAACCGGGTCGGGCTCGAGAATGACGGCTGGCGCGTCGCCATGGTCACGTTCGGGTTCGAGCGGGGCACGGGTTTCGTGTCCGATCTGGTCGAGACCGGCAAGATGCTCCAGGAGTTGGCCGAGCTGGCCAAGCACGTGACCCGCGGCTCGGCCACGGCGTGGGACGACGTGTCCGTCCGGCGCGACATCGGGCAGATGCAGGCCGAGATGGATGCCCTGTGGGCACTCACCAAGCGCAACCTGGCCCAGGCCGACCGCAACGGCGTGCCCGGCGCGGGTGGCTCGCTCGTGAAGGTCTGCTACTCGGAGCTACTGCAGCGCCTCACCGAGGTGGCCATGGAGCTGCTGGGTCGGGCCGGGCTGTCGCGCACCGATGTGGGGGACCTGCCGTCGGGCGCGTTCGTCGAGGAGCGGCTGCGCTCGCTCAGCTTCAGCATCGCGGCCGGCACCAGCCAGATCCAGCGCAACATCATCGCCGAGCGCATCCTCGGCCTGCCGAAGGAGAAGCCGTGGACTTCGAGCTGAACGACGACCAGGCGGCCCTCGCCGCCGGCGTCCGCTCCTTCTGTGAGGGCCGCCTGCCCATCGACGTCGTGCGCGCCCTCGAGCCGGCGGGCGGTGTCGACCGTGGGCTGTGGCGTGAGCTGGCCGACCTCGGGGTGTTCTCGCTCCGCCTGCCCGAGGCCGACGGTGGCGTTGGCCTGGGCTGGGCCGAGTCGGTGCTGGTGGCCGAGGAGCTCGGGAGGGCGCTGACCCCCGGCCCGCTGTTGTGGTCGCAGCTGCTCGGCGGTCTCGTCGACGGCGTGGCCGACGGCTCGGTCCTCGTCGCCGGCGTGGAGCGCGACGACCCGTCTGGCCTGGTCGAGTACGGCGGCCTGGTCGATCATCTCGCCGTGCTCGACGATGACGGCGTGCGCGTGGTTGGCGCGGCCGACGTGGGCCTGGAGCCCCAGCCCCTGCCCCTCGATCCGCTGACGCCCGTGTGGCGACGGACGGCGCCGCTCCCCGAAGGTGACCAGGTGGCCGGCCCCGACGAGGTCGCGACGCTGCGCCGCGGGGGTGCGGTGCTCGTGGCCGCGTTCCTGCTCGGCATCGCCGAGGTGGCGACGGCCGACGCCGTGGCCTACTCGCTCGAGCGGACGCAGTTCGACCGGCCCATCGGCTCGTTCCAGTCGCTCAAGCACCTGATGGCCGACATGGTCATCCGCACCGAACTGGCCCGCGCCGCGGTGTACGCCGCCGGCGTCACGCTCGACGATCCGTCGGTCGGTGATGTGGAGCGGGCCGTGGCCGGCGCCAAGCTGCTGGCCGCCGATGCAGCCATCGGCAACACCAAGTCGAGCGTCCAGGTGCATGGCGGCATGGGCTACACGTGGGAGATCGACGCCCACCTGCAGCTCAAGCGGGCCTACGCCCTCGAGCCCACCTTCGGCACCCGGCCGGAGCTGGCCGAGCGGCTGGCCGGGCTCGTGGGCCAGCTGTAGGGAGGCGAGCCGACAGGCGAGGCGACCCAGGTGACGGGCCCTGTCGAGCGAAGCGAGACGAGAACTCGAGCATCGACGAGCTCACGTGTCCGCTCACCCATCGACCCGATGGGGTGCATCGGCCGGCGGGGTGGGAACATCGACCCATGGCGTTGCCGGCCTCCGTCCTGCTGCGTCGGGGGTTCGTGAAGCGCTGCCCGGTCTGCGGGCACGGGCACCTCTTCCGGCGCTGGGTCCACATGGCTCCCGACTGCCCCGGCTGCGGCTTCCGATTCCACCGCGACGAGGGGCAGTGGCTCGGTTCCTGGTTCCTCAACGTGTGCGTCACCCAGGGCGTGGTGCTGGCGCTGATCGTGGGGTTGGTCGCGGTGTCGTGGCCCGAGCGACCGCCGGCGGTGGCGCTCGGGGTGGCGGTCGTGCTCGCCGTGGCGGTGCCCGTGCTGTTCTTCCCGTTCAGCCGCACCATCTGGGCCGCCATCGACCTGGCCATGCGCCCCCTCGACCTGCACGACGGAGTGGCTCCGGGCGTCGAACTCGAACAGACTGCGCCGCGCCGCGGGCCCTGACCCCGGCCGAACGCAGAGGAGCGACATGAGCAACCGACCGGTCGACGCGGACGGCATCCCCATCGGTGACCTCTTGGTCGACATCGAGGGCGAGCCGGTGGCTGGTCGGCCGGGCTGGACGTCGCTCGACCTCACCTCGGCGTGGAACGTCTTCTACGCCTTCGGCGGCACGACGATGGCCACCGGCATGCGGGCCGCGGAGCGGATCCTCGAGCGTCCCGACCTGCACCTGTTGACGGCCTCGGCCGTCTACTGCTCGCCCATACCGGCCGGTCCGGTCACCACGGTGAGCCGAGTGCTGCGCAGCGGACGCACGGCCGCCCAAGTGGTGTCCGACCTGCACGTGGGCGCCCCCGGCGACATCGACCCGGATGCCGGTCCGGCGCTGCACCTCACCGCCGTGTTCGGCGACCGCACGCAGGTCCACGTCGACTACGTCGACCTCGAGTACCCCGACGACGTGCCCGACCCCGAGGACTGCCCCGACATGCAGTCGATGGGACAGGACCCGGGGGAGGGCGACAACCCGTTCCAGCCCATCAACTTCCACCGCCAGATCGAGTGGCGCCCGGCCGTCGGCAACTCCCCGGCTTCCCGCGACTGGGTGCCCGGTCCGGCCCGCTATGCGGCCTGGATGCGCTTCCGCAACGAGCCGCGCCGGGCGGACGGCACGCTGGCGCCGGTGGCGCTGGGTGTGCCCGGCGACAGCCTGGGCGGCGCCATCTGGCAGCGGCTCGGGCCGTTCGGGCCCGACAACCTGCCGTTCCTCGTGCTGTCGCTCGAGATCACCGTGCACGTGCTAGCTGACACCTCGTCCCCGTGGCTCATGCAGCACGTCCGCTGCCACCACGCCCGCGACGGCTACGCCGTGGGCACCACCGAGCTGTGGGACGCCGACCACCAGCTCATCGGCCTGGCCATCCAGCGCGCCAAGCTCCGCCCGTTCACGCCGGGCGAGGCACTGGGTCCGAAGTAGAACGTGTTCTAGTATCCCGTCGTGGACTTCGACGACACGCCCGAGGAGGCCGCGTTCCGAGCGGAGGCCTGCGACTTCCTCGACGAGCACGCCTCCTTGCGCACGGGGACCGACGCCGACTGGTCGCGCGGGGCCATGGCCGACACGCCGGTTGCGCAGGCCGAGTACCTGCGCCACTGCCGCGAGTGGGTGGCCACGCTGTTCGACCAACGCTGGGCTGGCATCACGTGGCCGGTGGCCTTCGGCGGCCGCGGTGGTACCCCGGCGCAGTCGATCATCTTCTCCTCCGAGGCGTCGCGGTACGACGTGACCACGGGGTTCGTGGGTGCGGCCATGCAGCTCGTCGGGCCACCGCTCATGCGCTTTGGGTCGGACGAGCAGAAGGACCGCTACCTGCGTCCGCTCCTGCGGGGCGAGGAGCTCTGGTGCCAGCTGTTCAGCGAGCCGGGTGCTGGCTCCGACCTCGCCGCTCTGGCCTGCCGGGCCGTGATCGACGGCGACGACCTCGTGGTGACCGGTCAGAAGGTGTGGACGTCGGCCGCCCAGCACGCCGACTACGGCATCTTGCTCGTGCGCTCGGATCCCGACGCGCCGAAGCACCAGGGCATCACGTTCGTGATCGTCGACATGCGCACGCCGGGCATCGACGTCCGGCCGCTGGTGCAGGCCACGGGGCTGTCGCACTTCAACGAGGTGTTCCTCGACGAGGTGCGGGTGCCGATGGCCAACATCGTCGGCGACCTCCACGGCGGTTGGGGGCCAGCGCGGGCCACGTTGGCCAGCGAGGCCGGCATGATCGGGGGCGCTGGCCAGACGTCGACGTTCGATGCCGTGCTGGCGCTGGCTCGAGCGCAGGGCGACCTGACCGATCCGGTGCTGCGCCAACGTCTGGCGTCCGTCTACACGAACGAGCGGCTGCTCAAGTTCCTGCAGTGGCGGATGCAGACGGCGATCATGCACCGGCGCGGCGCGCCGCCCGACCCGTCGGTGCTGAAGAACCTGTTCACCCGGGCGCTGTCGGAGCGGGTGGGTCTCGCCGTCGACCTCGAGGGGGCGAGCGGGATGCTGGCCGGCGTCGACGCCCCGCAGGACGGGTTCTGGCAGATGCAGGTCATGAACCAGTTCGCGGCCCGCATCGGTGGCGGCACCAACGAGGTCCACCGCAACATGATCGGCGAGCGGGCCCTCGGCCTCCCCGCCGAGCCCCGGGCCGACAAGGACCTCCCCTGGCGCGACACCCTGCGCTCGTAGGCGGGCGGCCCTCGACGTCAGCAGCCGGTCGCAGCCGAGAGCGTCCGACACGCCTCGTGCAACCGATGAGCCGGGAGCAAGGCGATCGGGGATCGGAAGGCGTGGCGGGGGAGCGTGTGGACGTTGTCGAAGTTCACGACGCAGTCGCTGGGCATGCCGTCATCGGTGGTGAGCGGTAGTTCGGAGATCAGTCCGCGGACGGTGCGAGTCAGGGCGGCCACCACGACGGATCCGATCCGATCGGCGACGGGATCACGCGTCAACACGAGCACGGGGCGGTCACCCCCCGGCGTCGCAGCCCACCACACCGCACCGTGCAGTGACCGCTAGAACTGGCCCACCGTGCAGTGATCACTGGAACTGGCCCACCTATCAGCGCAAGCGCTCGCGAGCGGCGTCTCGTGGGGATCGGGATCGGCTGAGCGACTTCCGATGGCCATGACGAACGGAGTCAGAAGAGACGCCCCGGTGGTGAATCAACGCGCGCCTCGCTCGACAGCTCCAACTCCCCCACACCGCCGCTGCACTACTAAAGCGCGATTTTCAGATCATTTGCTTTGGGGACGTCTAGCTGGACCGGTTCATTTAGGACCATTGCCTCGAAGTCGCTCGATCTCTTGGTATCGCATCAAGGGGTCAGTCAATGTGGTCTGGCTAGCCTCCGGGTACGCCTCCAACTTTCCCAACTGAACCCTAAACGCGGGCAGGGGCAATCCGATTAGGGGTCTGCGAGCCTTCGCGGAACTGGACGTCAGCGATTGGTCCGCTTGTGAGGGAATCACCTTGCCGTCGACCACCTCAAAGACGGATCCCTGGGTCCAGACCCCCCACTCGCCGGTGTCTGCGCGATTCCACAGACCCGCGATGTAAGACTTGCCCACCTCAAACCTCGGTCCATCCTCCGAACCCTCAAGCATCTCCTTGCCATCAACAAGCACCCAGCCCGACGTGTTGACATCGACGGTGCCCGGGAGTGGCTCGGGAGCGTTCTGCCGCACGACCTCAACGATTTGAAGCCTCACCGATCGCCCGATCGACCCGACGCCTAATTGTTCTGTGGTCGGGTTGGCAATCCGAGTCTCGCTCGTCACCTCAACGAGAGCGACCCCGGCGGGATATGTAGCGAGGTCGCGCTGGTCAGCAAAATCAATTATCGACATCTCTTCACCAAAAATCACATTCGGCGCCGAAGTGAGTGTCGTTTGCGGTGCGACGGCGTTCGACGAATCTGCGGCTTCCGAGGATCCACACGCCGACGATGCGAGCACAGTGCCGATCGCAAGTAGGCCGAACCCTAGCGTCTTTTGCGTGTTTCTGAACGCCCGTTGAATCGATGAATGAGCCCTCATTCGACCACTCTCCCGTTTGGTGCAACTGCTAGTAGACAGCGTTGACTTGATTGACGTTGTGAAATCCACCGAATGGGCGAAGCCAATGACTCTGGGCGGGGTTGGTTTCGAGCGGAATGAGGCATCCGAGATCATCCGCCCAATTGTTCGTCGGAGGAGCCGCCTCAGATCCGTGCATCAGCCCAACAGTATGGCCGGTCTCGTAGCAGGCAATATGGTAAAATGATTCGGCGACATCCTGGGTAACGAATGGTCCGGTGTAGCAGAAGTAATAGCAGATTGCCGTGGCGTTGTACTCGACCGTGTACTGGGCACACTTCTTTGTACCCAACACTGGGATAGTACAAATCGTCTTGCCAAACTGATCCCCAGGGAGGGCGTTGTTGTACTTGTAGATGATGTCAGTCCCCAAGGTCAATGAGGTATATCGAGTCGTCAAGACTGTATCCTGATCCCACGTCTCCGAGTGAGTAAAAATCGTGGCGATGTACATTCGGGGCTTAAGCACGCCAATGTTAATCGCAAAGTCGCGGTTGCTTGTACGACAAACATTGTGTTGAGGTCGGCCAGTTCCAACGGTCGGTGCACGGTCCCGGTCATGATGACCGGTGCTGTTGGCCACCACCGACCGTTGGAGACACCACCATGCCAGGCGAACCGTTGTCGTTGCCCGAACGCGAGGAGATCAGCGTCGCGTTGATCGAGGACCGCGCCGCGAGTTGGGCGTCGATCGCCCATCGT
>Ga0105047_10002213_pt1 | contig 34772 bp, 33 predicted proteins | sample MAT04_FD_78384 | JGI IMG/M metagenome (GOLD analysis project Ga0105047, IMG submission 78384) | Freshwater microbial communities from Lake Fryxell liftoff mats and glacier meltwater in Antarctica - MAT-04 (megahit assembly) | ecosystem: Environmental > Aquatic > Freshwater > Ice > Liftoff... | reverse complement strand
ATTTAGTCATACCTTTATTCCGCTCAGTTTATGAAGAGCGGCGTGCATATGCTCCAGAAATATTCTTCATTATAGTTAACCCAAATATTACAATCTGTCGTTTTGGTAATTAATTTTATTGAAGCTTGTTCCGGTTTTCCGGAAAAGTAATGAATGATTTGTGTGTTCACACTCCGATTTTATTGCCTTTCATAAATCTGTAATGAATTTACGTGTAAAAATAAGCTGTTATTTCCATTAATTGAGGCAATAGCCTGTTCAAAAATATGTAATAATGATGATGTTGGAAAGTTTTAAATATCACATCCTGAATTAATTAAAAAAATGAAATTATCAAGAACTGAAGGCATTCTTAGTTTACGCGAATGGCTTGTTGCCTGGAATGAACACGATCTTATCAGGGTGATGAGCTTTTTACACGAAAATGTTGTTTTCGAAAACTTCACAGGAGCGGTAATTATCGGGAAAGATAATCTTCAAAAAGCCTGGACTCCGTGGTTTATGAATCATGGTAATTTTAAATTTATTGAGGAGGATGTTTTTTTTGATGTTGATGAACAAAAACTGTTGCTCAAATGGCGGCTGGAATGGCCTTCGACCGAAAAATTATTTATGGGAAAACTTGAAATCCGAAGTGGGGTAGATGTTATTCATTTTGAAAATGGGAAGATTATTCAGAAGCATTCGTATTCAAAAACTTCCATAAAGATTGACGGATTAATGATTGCTTTAAAAGCAGGCTTTTAGCCAAACGAAACCATCATACGGTGTTAAAAACAAATTTATATTCAAGCAGATGAAAGCATTATTTGAGAAATTTTTGAACAAGATGAATGGCCATCTAAGCATACTACCAGACAAAAGTGAGGAAAATGCACACAATACGCTGAGTGCCTTATGGCATACAGCAGCAGGGAACCGTGTATCTGTGATATCAGCTCAAAAACTTGAATTGCCATTTTTGGTAAGTGCTCAGATTGTTATGCTCGAAAATATGGTAAACAGTCGGTTGGCGGGTGTTCCTCTGGCTCATCTAACCGAAAGGCAAAATTTTATGGGCCTGGATTATATATTGAACGTTGGTCACTACATTCCCCGAAACGAAACCGAACTTTTAGCAAACACTGCAATTGAAGTTTTATTAACCGACTATTCCGCTAATTTGAGTGTGAAGGTAATTGATGTCTGCACAGGGATTGGAACTGTTGCGTTGGCAATAGCCCATTATTGTAAAAATACGCTTGTATCCGGTACTGATATTTATGAACCGGCAATTGAGGCTGCAAAAGTTAATGCGCGCCATTTTGGTTTAAACGAAAGGTCAACTTTTTATCTTGCCAGCATGTTCGATCCATATCAAGCACTTGATGCTGTGAGCAAAGCAGATATTATTGTGAGCGCGCCACCCTACATTTCGACAGGAAAAGTAAAACAAATGGCACAGGAAATTTCGGATCACGAACCTAAGGAAGCTTTTGATGCCGGTCCCTTTGGCTTGTCAATTTTCAATAAACTTATAACCGAATCACCTGATCATCTCAATAAAAACGGATACCTTATTTTTGAATGTGGAGCCGGACAAGGTGAATATCTTGCGAAAAGGATACGTTCAAATCCAGCGTATGGCGAAGTAACTGAATTATCTGATGATAATGGTATTGTTCGGGTTTTAAAAGCTAAAATTGCCGGTTAAGCTAAAACTCCGCCACAGTATTACGACTTATACTTAATACTACCTTGCTGATTATATTATTCTATCCATCTTAATTTTTCAGCAAGCTTGCAAGGAAATATAATGGCTGTTGAATTATGAAAGATTTAAAAGGCACTAAATGTTTCAGATCAACCGGTGATAAGGAAAGGTCTAAAACTTGTTAGCAGAAGGCATACCTGAACTGACTCTATTTATTGTATGCTTCAATTGCCTTCTCTATATGTTTTTTTTGAGAGGATGAAACTACAAGCCCGGTTAGACAGGAACTAGCCCCAAAACCAATTGCAATAATATTAAAGGTGAAATCCGGCTTCAGCCAATTACTCTGCTTGTTTTCAGTTTTGGTGTAAACGGAAACGAGTCCTCCTATAATTGCAGCGCATCCTGTAACATACAAAGCCGTCGAAATTCCTCTGATCGATCTGCATTTATTTAAGTGTAATACACTTTCAGGATTGTCTGACAAATCATACTGCAAGTTCCTGTATTTTATCTTTTTTACATCCCCAAATCCCTTATTATAAAAGTGATATTTGTCGGCAAGTCCTTCATAAGTTATAAGATCCGAAGCGTCATAATGCCTGAATGCAGAATTCAACGTATCAGTGGTATAAATATTTATCTTGCTTTTTATGATTCTTATAGCAAACACAGGATCGAGCGTTGAATTGTCGGCAATACCGTAAAAGCCTGCATTCGTTTTATAAAATTTCACCTTATCAGGTTTGATTTTAACGGAGTCGATCAAAAAGTAAGAGCTGCCAATGCTGCGGGCCTTATAGCTTATATTTTTCCCATAAATTACAGAGTCGGATTTCAGGTATAAATAGTTTTTCTGTTCATTTACCTGACCGGTTGCAGCCAATTGAATAATAATGAACATGAATAATAGCAGGAGTGAAATTTTCATGGATTTTTAATGTTTGAAATTCTTCGGAATAAGGGATTAATTTAATTGAAGAAGCTTCTAATTCTTGATTTAAGTGCATTTTCTTGCTTCTCCGTTATGCATTTCTTTTTGCTTTTCAGTAAAGGATAGTGCCACGGGGTTCAAATCGGTTTGGATCATCTATTACTATTACATTGTTTCATCACCAAGGCATATGCTAATATAGTAATCTCTGTAACAAATATAAATGCAGAAGAAAAGCCGATTAATTCATCAGGAACTTTTACAGTACTTTCCGGTTTTGCATCAATCTTTATTACTCGTGTCTCTTTCCGGAATAGTGTATGTAAAAGTTAAGCCAATCCTCAGTCCGTCCCACATATCTGATTCGTTAAAACTTTTTTTAATCGGAATTATTGAATTGTTTTCTCCTGTATAATCTGTTCTCAGAAATTCTTTATAATATCCCACATTTAATTCTATTCCCCAGCTATCCTTTGGATAAACCAGATGTAAACCGGGTTCAAAATAAAAACTGCTGGCCGAAAGCTTGTAATCATTACTTCTTGAAATAGTATCAATCTGTAAATATTCATTCAATTTCATAGCTGAAAAATTAGCACCGATCTGCATGTACAACCCCATTTTGATTATACCATAATCATTTATTACCTGATTTATTATCAGCCCCGGACTATGGCAGTTTATCTTTGAATCAAACCGGTATTCCCCGGAATAGTCTTTTGCTGATATCCTTGATCCAGTGGTCTGAAAAAGATAAACAAACCCGAAATCGGTTCTTTTACCTATAAACTTTATCATAGGCTGATAATAATGATAAGTAGGATAGTTGGAAATGATTTTTGCATCAAAGGGCAATTGCTCGAATGATTTCGTGGTAATGACTTTCGCAGAACTCATATCGTAAAACCCATATCCGGTCTGAAAACAAAATTGAACATTCTGTGCCTTCAGGCTACTAAAACAGAGTACAAATCCGGAAATTAAAAATAGTTTAAAGTTCATTTACAGATCATTTAAATTGAGTTGAACATTCTCCATAAAGATGTTATCATCAAATAAACGCGTATTAACATAGTTCGAGGTACGGATAGAGTTTAATAATTTACCATCGGCCAGCGAATACACATAGAAAAAGAGATTGTTGTACGTTAAAATCTTCTTTTTTTCAAAATCAACATTTATCACTTTTTCATTATTATTTAATGAAAACGAAGCAAGGGTGCTGAAGTCGGAGCAGTTTTTCAAATAAAATGTTGAGCCGTCGTATAACGCAATCGTAGTTTGCATATCAGGCGAAAATTGATAGAACTTAAACTTAGAAGTTGTGTTTGGATAGCTCCAAACCTTTGTATATGAATTATTCTCAATTTTATAAATGGTGCTAGTCCAGGGTTCGAATAAATATTTTCCGTTGGCCGAAATGGAGCCCTGATGAAAGTAATCGTCAGTGAACGGAATATTACATATTGGCTTTTCATTAAGTATGTCATAAACCGTCAGGCTTTTTAAAACATAATTCCAATATACTATTGTTGCCAGGTCCGAAACGTTTGAACCATAATACGAACCTGAAGGCGAAATGTTTTTGATCGGGAAATCTTTAACGTTAATCATTCCATCAGTAGCCATAAGCTTCAAATTGCCGGAATTGTCGTATAAAATATATTTATTATTCGGGGAAACTGAATAATTTGAATAATAACTTGAAGGAGAAGTAACCTGGCTGGTGTATGTTTTTGTATCCAGCGAATATTTGTAAAGCTTACCAACACCATTATCATCCGACCAGAAATAAAAAGTGTTTCCGGTATAAGGATAAAATATTCCACCGATGTATCTGCGTTTTTGTGCCCAATCGATGGGATAATAAGCCGCATTACTAAAATAGTACCGTACTTTTGAATTATCCTTGTAATAATCTTTCAGCAACAAGCCAAATGTAACATAAGTATAATGACCCAGTATTCCATTTTTATAAACAAATGTTGTATCCGAAATCTTAGTATTGTACACTTCATTATCAATCTCGCAACTGTATCCGGCTATATTATTATAGAATTTGCATTTCTCCCAGCAAACTTTGAATTTGTCCTTATTATCTATGAATACCGTTGGAAATGGATAATTAATTTCACTGTAGGCATGATAACCCGAAACATCGTTGTCCTTAATTTCAAGAGAGATGTAATTTTGTCCGCCGACATAAGTGCTGTCAATATACCAGTTATTATAAGTAGAATCTTTATGATAAGAAGTTGAGATGAGATACTTTGATTTTAGTGAAGATTTAATTGGTGTCCATGATATTTTCAGCCTGCCGTCGATAACCTCCGAGGTTATTACAGGTTTATCCGGTACGTTGATCAAAACCCATTCCTTTGATTTAAAAATGAATGATTCAGCCCCAATTTTATCTGCAATGCTGCCGGTGCCTGTACTGGTATATATTTCAGCCCGTACTTTCGTAACAGGCTCCCCTGTCAAATTAATATCAAAAGAATAAGTATTCACATCGCCCGAATAATTGGCCAAAGGATATTCATTTCCATCGAGAAAAAATTTAACTGCATAAAGTGTTTTGTTGGTGAGTTGCAACGATAATTTAATAGTCGAATAGCTATAAATATAAATCGTGTCGCTGTTAAGGTTCAGATTAACTGTTAAATCAGGTTGCGAAACATCCTTGTTAACCTCCTTAAAATAGATTTTATCTGTTTGATATTCGCAGCTACTTAACATTAAAAGTGCTATAAAACTAATGGTATAAAAGGCAGTCTTTAAAAGATTCATATAAAAGTAGTTTGAAATAATTGATAGTTAAAATTAATAATATTTTCATTCGAACATATAGATTCAAATATTTATTTTGAATAAATATTCTCACTTCATTGATTGAGATCTTGAAAAGCAAAAAAGGCCACCATCAGGCAGCCTCTTTTAGATTTTTGTATGAAATACATCATACTCCCAGCACAATATTGGCATCAATATTCAGTTTCCGGCTTATTTCGCGGGCAGCTTTCAACGTTGGTTCATTTTTACCCGAAAGGTATTCACTTATCCGTGATGGGCTAACACCCAGTAATTCCGATAATTTTACCTGGTTCAGTTTCATTTCATACATGCGTAGTTTGATAATATCAGCCAAGGTTGGAGTTTTTATTGGGTAATGCTCTACTTCATAATCTGTAACAAGATTCGAAAGGAGGCTTAACTCAATCAGGCTTTTATCTGATTCAGGTGTTTGATTATTGACTTTAGTGAGAAGTTCTTCAATTCGCGAAGAAGCTACTTCATATTCCAATTCGTTTTTAATCTTTGTCAAAGCTTAAATTTTGAGATAATGAAAAAAATTATTTATCCTTTACTAACTCACATGCTTTGTTTGGAAACTTGTTGATAAGCCATTTCAAGACATCAATCTGATCTTTACCCGGCGCTCTCCGAACCTGTGCAATCAATTTAATAGCATCAGGCCTGTTCAATGTAAGATTGGAAGCACCTTCATTACAAACAGAACAAATTGCATGTAAATTCCCTGGAATATCTTCTCCACCAGCAGACTTATCAATTATATGTCCAATATGTAATCGTGTCTTTCGACTATTATCATATGGATGAGGTTCTCCGGCGGCAGCTCCGCACATCTGACACGTAAATCCATTCCTGTCGAGTACAAAAGCTCTTACTTCCTTTGAAATTCCTCTTTCGAAAGCAGGCACAGGTTTTAAATCCAATAAAATATATTCTCCGGGCTTTAATTCACTTCTATCATTGTGAGTTACTATATTTAAACCTTCTTCATTCCGTAATTCCCTTACCCGGCGAGCCCATTCACTGGCCCCTGCTACTTCTCTTAATTGTTCTGAATTAAGTACTTTGCCAATATTGTTTAGAAAAAAATCCCGAAGTTTTGCTCTCGAACCTTTACTTTTTGGTGCTTTTTGTGTCATAATCTGATAAAGCTTTATAAATTGATGATCCAATAGCTTGAGCAACCGGAGGAGGGAAAGCATTGCCAACCTGCCGGTATGCCGGCGTTTTTTTTCCAATGAATGTCCATTCAGCCGGGAAACCCTGAATAAGTGCCGTCATTTTCAAGGTAAGTTTAGGCATAGCTTGTGAACCATTCAAGGGTGGTTGATCTGCTAATCCTCCTCCGTTAACTCCAAGTAATGCCCAGGCTTGCCTGGCTCTTGTAGGCCCTAAATCAGCACCACCATGCTTTTTTGATCCTCCAACCAATGTAGGCGCAATAGTATTTGCTTGTTTTTTCCAGTTGTCAGCATTTTCCCAACCTAAAGAAGCCATTTCTGAGTATAGCAAATCTCCAATAGGTTTTGGGCCATCCGGAAATGGTGCAGGCCAGATGAAATGCCTGAAGATATCCTTTTTCATTGCAACTAAGATTGCCCTTGGCCTCAATTGGGAAACATTATAATTTGATGCATTAATTAATCTCCAATCGCATTGGTAACCTAACGAGTATAATCTATCAAGTATTCCTCTTCTGTAATCTTTAAATTTATCACTCAGTAATCCCCGAACATTTTCAAGCATTATAGCTCGTGGATTGCATTCCTCAACTAACCTTAATGCTTCCGGAAATAAATCTCTCTCATCCAGATGACCTAACTGCTTACCAGCAATAGAGAAAGGAGGGCAGGGTACACCACCAGCCAATAAGTCGATATTTTTAAATTCTTTTGCTGAAAAGTCTTTTACATCACAATTAATAACATTCCATTCAGGGCGGTTCGCTTTTAGTGTCTGGCATGCAAGTGACTCAATTTCAACAAGTGCAAGATGTTCGAAACTGGCAAGTTCCAGACCTAAAGCCTGACCTCCAGCACCAGCACATATTTCAATTGATGTGTACATATCTATTTAAATTCACCAACAAATTTAAGCATTTTCCATCAAAATATTCGATATAAATTTCCTATGGTTTGCATTCTTAAATCTTTAAAACAAAAGAGGCCACCATCCGGCAGCCTCTTCGCAAAATAAAAATAAGGGATCAATTATTTTTTCTTTCCTTTTTTGTCGTCTTTTTTCTCAGCTTTCTTTGCTTTTGAAGGAGATACCAATGATTCTTTGATAGCAGCCTGTGCAGCAGCTAAACGTGCGATAGGAACGCGGAATGGTGAGCAGCTAACGTAGTTCATGCCAACTGTGTGACAGAATTCAACCGATGATGGTTCGCCGCCATGTTCGCCGCAAATACCTACTTTAAGATGTGGGCGAGTTGAACGGCCTTTTTCAATTGCCATTTTAACAAGCTGACCAACACCTTCCTGGTCAAGAACCTGGAATGGGTCGAATTTCAGTATGCCTTTCTTGAGGTAAACCGGTAGGAACTTGCCTGCATCATCACGTGAATAACCAAAAGTCATCTGGGTAAGGTCGTTGGTACCAAACGAGAAGAATTCAGCGGATTCAGCAATTTTATCAGCTACAAGAGCTGCACGTGGAACTTCAATCATTGTTCCTACCATGTAGTCCATACGGTCGCCACGTTCAGCGAATACCTTTTCAACTGTATCGCGTACGATTTGTTCCTGAAGCTGCATTTCGGTAAGGGTACCGGTAAGCGGGATCATGATTTCAGGATGTGTTTTGATGCCCTTTTTTTTCAGGTTCATGGCAGCCTCGATAATAGCGCGGGCCTGCATTTCCGAAATTTCAGGATAAGTATTTCCCAGGCGGCAACCACGGTGACCAAGCATTGGGTTGAATTCGTGCAACGACTCAACTTTTTCCTTAACCGCTTTTGCCGAAATGCCCATTTCTTTGGCCATTTCTTTCTGGTTTTCTTCTTCGTGAGGAACAAACTCATGCAAAGGAGGATCGAGCAAACGTACAGTTACAGGCAGGCCTTCCATTGCTTCGAAAATACCTTCGAAATCCTGGCGCTGCATAGGTAAAAGTTTTGCAAGAGCGGCACGACGACCGGCTTCATCATCAGCCAGGATCATTTCGCGCATAGCTTTTATTTTAATGCCTTCGAAGAACATATGCTCGGTACGGCAGAGGCCTATACCTTTTGCTCCGAAGTTACGGGCAACCTTTGCATCATTAGGAGTGTCGGCATTGGTGCGGACAAGCATACGTGAGTGTTTATCGGCCATAGCCATCAGTTTGCCAAAATCACCGCTGAGTGCAGCTTCTGTGGTTCCGATTTTACCTTCGTAAACTTCACCGGTCGAGCCGTTGAGTGACAACCAGTCGCCTTCTTTCAATTTAACACCGGAAACTTCAAGCGTCCGGGTTTTATAATCAATTTTCAGACTTCCTGCACCTGATACACAGCATTTACCCATTCCGCGGGCAACAACAGCTGCGTGCGAAGTCATACCGCCACGTGCGGTAAGAATTCCTTCGGCAACAACCATACCTTTAAGGTCTTCGGGTGATGTTTCAACGCGGACAAGAATAATTTTTTTGCCTTCTTTTGCCCATGCTTCTGCATCGTCGGCAAAGAATACAATTTGTCCGGTTGCTGCGCCTGGTGAAGCTGGTAAGCCTTGTGCAAGAACTTTTGCGTTCTTCATAGCTGACTTTTCGAAAACAGGGTGAAGCAATTCATCCAGTTTGTTAGGCTCTACACGTAAGATAGCAGTTTTTTCGTCGAGCAGTTTTTCATCGTACATGTCAACAGCCATTTTTACCATGGCAGCGCCTGTACGTTTTCCGCTACGGGTTTGCAGCATCCAGAGTTTTCCATCCTGAATGGTAAACTCAACGTCTTGCATGTCTTTATAATGTTTTTCAAGTTTGGTCTCAATTTCCATGAGTTCCTTGAAAATTTTAGGCATGGTTTCTTCGAGCGAAGGGAAATTGGCTTTGCGGTCTTTTTCGCTAACAGTAGCTAATTTAGCCCAGCGTTTCGAACCTTCGAGGGTGATTTGCTGTGGAGTGCGTATTCCGGCAACTACGTCTTCGCCCTGAGCGTTGATAAGGTATTCGCCGTTGAAAAGGTCTTCGCCAGTACTTGCATCGCGTGTAAAAGCAACGCCGGTAGCAGAGTTCAGACCCATATTGCCGAAAACCATTGCCTGTATATTAACGGCTGTTCCCCATTCTTCAGGAATATTATTGAGTTCGCGGTAGAATATAGCGCGTTCGTTCATCCAGCTATCGAAAACTGAAGTGATAGCACCCCAGAGTTGCTCCCATGGATCGCTGGGAAAGTCAAAGCCTGTAACTTTTTTAACTGCTTTTTTGAAACGGTCAACCATTTCTTTCAGGTCGTCTGGTGAAAATTCGTTGTCGAGTTTTACACCTTTTTCTTCTTTCAACTGATCGATAATTTCTTCAAACGGGTCATGATCTTCTTTCGAAGCAGGTTTCATTCCCAAAACCACATCACCATACATTTGTACGAAACGACGGTACGAATCCCATACAAAACGCTCGTTGCCGGTTTTTTTAACCAGGCCTTTAACGGCTTCGTCATTCAAACCCAGGTTAAGAATAGTGTCCATCATTCCCGGCATGGAAGCGCGTGAACCCGAACGAACCGAAACCAAACAAGGGTTTTTGCTGTCGGTGAATTTGGAACCCATTATTTTTTCGATATAAGCGATGCCATCTTCAATCTCGCCTTTTATCAATTTTAAAACCTTTTCCTTGCCTTCTTTGACGTACACGGTACACATCTCAGTTGTGATGGTGAATCCCGGAGGAACCGGTACGCCAATAAGGTTCATTTCGCACAGGTTAGCGCCTTTGCCACCGAGCAGGTTTTTCATCGAAGCATCACCTTCAGCCTTTTTGTTGCCGAAAGTATAAACACTTTTAACTTTTGATTTAGCCATAACAGATTGCTGTTTTTGTATTTATGTGTTAATTGTTATAAGTCGGGGAAAATGAGTTTTGAGGGCGCAAAAGTACAAAACTTTGATAAATATTTAAAGGATCTAATCGTAAAAGTTATTAGATATTTGCCATGAATTTGTTAAAAAACGCTAATTGCATGATGTTATGATCGTGAAATTGAATTCTGACTTTCGCAGTATATCATACTTTTTAAGGTCAGAAACCTAATTACTCAACAATATAATCTCGTCAAGCATTTTTGCAAATACCTGGTTATTCGATTTACAAAAACCTATGTTTTGAAGCATTTTCGGCGGTTGCTGCACAAGCCTTCCCGTAACAATTTCCGGAGTTATCTCCTGAATGAAGTTTGCGGCATTAGCTTCTGTAACTTCAAAATGGAATTGAAGAGAAAATACATTTTCTCCAAATCTGAATGCCTGACATGGAGTTACCTCACTGCTCGACATACAAATTGCTCCTGTAGGAAGATCAAAAATATCAAAATGCATATGCATAACACTCAGTTCAACTGGAAAGTGTTTGAATATACTGTCTTTACTGGAATCTGTATTAAAAGTTACCGGGAAGAAACCCATTTCGGGCTCTGTGTTTTTATAAACTTTTGCCCCGAGAGCATTCGCAACCATTTGTGAACCCAGGCAGATTCCAATAACAATTTTACCGAGGTGAATGGCTTCTTTAATAAATTCAATTTCCGGAGTTATCCAGGCATACTGATCTGTTTCATAAACGCCCATCTTGCCACCTAAAATAACAAGCCAGTCATATTCATTGTGTGAAGGGAATTCCTGTTTGAGATCAAAACGTGTAACTGAAGTTGTGAAATTGTTCTTTAAAGCCCAATCGCCAATGAATCCTAAATCTTCGAAATGATCGTGCTGGAAGTAATGGATGTGCATTCGGGGATTTTGTTTTATGCAAATTTAAATATTATCATTGCAAACTATTAGGATTGCAGGAGGAATTGGAGATTAAAATCGGGTAACTGTTTTAAGCTCATCAAGTAAATGATTGCATTTCACAAAGTTTTTTATAAATACCTTCTGCTGCAATCAGGTTTTGATGATTACCGCGTTGAACAATCTCACCGGCACTAATTACTATTATTTCGTCGGCATGTTGTATGGTTGATAGCCTGTGCGCAATAACCACCGAAGTCCGGTTTTCCATTAGTTTAAGCAATGCATCCTGCACCAGACGTTCGCTTTCGGTATCCAGTGCCGAGGTTGCCTCGTCGAGAATAAGCACCGGAGGATTCTTTAGCACCGCCCTGGCAATGCTTATTCGCTGCCGCTGACCTCCTGAAAGTTTCAATCCACGATCGCCAATATTGGTGCCGTAACCATGATCCAGCTTCTCGATAAATTCGTGTGCATTTGCTACTTTGGCCGCTGAAATAACTTTTTCGAGAGTTATATCTTTCATTCCGAACGAGATATTATCGTAAACCGAACCGTTAAAAAGTATGGTTTCCTGGTTTACTATTCCCATCAAACCTCTGACATCATTGATTGCGATATCGCGGACATCATGTCCATCAATCAGCAATTCTCCGCCGGTAATGTCATAAAAACGGGGTAAAGGGTCAACCATTGTTGATTTCCCGCCACCTGAAGGGCCAACAAGTGCAATGGTTTTTCCTTTCGGAATAATAAGGTTGATGCCGGTAAGTACCGGGTCGGTATTGTAGCGGAATGATACATTGCGGTATTCAATGCTATTCTCAAGGTTATTGATGTGTAACGGGTTTTCTTTTTCAACAATTACTTCTTCTGCCTGTAGTATATAGTCAATTCGGTCCAGTGAAGCTGCGCCTTTCTGAATGTAAGCTGCTGCCTGCGAAATATCTTTGGCCGGTGGTAAAAGTTGGGAAAAAACGCCTAGATAAACAATAAAAATCGTAGCATCTATTGAGTGATCATTTGATAGTATTAAACCTCCGCCATACCATAAAATGATAGCTGTAACCATTATTCCTAAAAACTCGCTGAGCGGAGACGCAAGGTCACGTTTGCGAATCATCCGTGTTGAAACTTTGGTTAAATCTACATTTGCTTTAACAAAATTATTGTAACTGAAAGGGATGGCGTTGAATGCTTTAATGATCCTGAGACCCGAAAGTGTTTCTTCGATAAGCGAAACCATGTCGCCCATTTTCGCTTGTACTTTATCGGAAGTGCGGCGCAGTGAACTCCCAATCTTTCCGATAATTAATCCTGAAACAGGAAGAACAAGCAAAACAAATATTGTCAGTTGGGGACTCAGTATAAAAAGGAATACCAGGTAGGCCACCAAAGTAATTGGTTGACGGAAAATAATTTCTATCATTTGAAGTATCGACCATTCCACTTCCTGAACATCACCCGTTATTCGTGAAATTATGTCGCCTTTACGTTGTTCATTAAAATAAGATAATGGCAGGATTAATGCCTTGTAATATAATGCGTTACGCAAATCTTTCACTACTCCATAACGTAAAACCGCAATAAAAAACATAGCAAGGTACCTGAAAAGGTTTTTTAGAAAATAAAGCGCTACAAGTATGATGCATATATAGCCAAGTACCTGGTGCTCACCATAAGTTTTAATAAGTTCGCTTATATAAAACTGCATATTCTGCAAAATGGCATCCTGGTTGAATGCTAATGGTGGTGCCGATGTAACAGGCTTTGTCATTTTAAATAAAATCTGTAGGATTGGCACCAGGGCTGCAAATGAGACCAATGAAAACAGTATTACCAGTAAATTGAAGAAGATATTGATAACTGCATAAACCCAATAAGGTTTTGCATAAATCATTAGTTTAAAAAATTTTCTCACGAAATCAGTTTTATTATGATGTACTCCGGTAATTACTTGAATAATCCGCAAAATTAGTATTTAATAAGTTTGTTCGGCATTTTTTGTTGTTTGCTTTCCATCCTGTTCAACAGTTTCAGGTTAAACCGTGTAATAAATTTCAGAATAGCTAAATGTAAAGTTCTGATAAAGTGTGCAGTGAAATTGTATTCAAACCTCAATTGAAATTGTTGCACGGAAATGAGCAAGGCGAAAAGTTTTCAATACTTATTTCTTGCCGTAATGTTGCTTATTAAATTATCTGCCTTAAACCCCGAACAAGTTTTATTTTTGTGCAAGTGTACTATATATTTCCTGTTGTTCCGGTGTGTCACCCTGATGCCTGGCTTGAAAAGGATTTTGTTAAATCCGATCAATTCGAATATTCAGGAATTAATACATTGGCTTTATTTAAAGGATCACACCCAGCTATTATACTCGAAAGGATTGAGAAAAAGAACTGGAAATTTGATTATGATATTGTATTCAGTAATCTGAGTATAAAGGACAGGTTCAAAAAATTCCTTCGAAAATATTTAGGAATTGAAATCGGATATAAGAGTTATATAAAGATATCGTCAATCCCCTCAATCTGATCAATCCCGTCAATCCATCTCCCTGTCCCCATTTCTCCTTGTCCCCTTGTCCCCTTGTCCCCATGTCCCCTTGCCCCCTTGTCTCAATCAATCCCTTCATTCCCCTCAATCATTTCAATCCCCTCAATCCCTTCAATCCCCTCAATCCCAACTACATCTTATTCTTCAGGTAAAACGCAGTATGTGAAGTTTCAACCTTTAAGAGATCTTCCGGCGTACCTGCAAAAAGCAAATATCCTCCCTGCTCGCCACCTTCCGGTCCGAGGTCAATCACATAGTCGGCTGTCTTAATAACTTCCAGGTTGTGTTCAATAACAATAACGGTATGTCCTTTTGCCAGCAAGGCATTGAATGCAGCCAGCAGTCGTCTTATATCGTGCATATGAAGCCCGGTAGTGGGTTCGTCGAATATAAATAGGGTAGGAGAGTCGTTTGTGCCTTTTGTAAGGAACGATGCAAGTTTGATGCGTTGGGCTTCTCCTCCCGAAAAAGTATCAGAAGATTGTCCAAGTTTCAGATAGCCCAATCCTACATCGGCCAGTGGTTTAAGTTTGGCAGCAACACGTGCAGCATGGGTATTCTTTTCGGCTGTGTTCGCAAAAAAATCAATGGCCTGCTCTATGGTCAGTTCCAGAATGTCGGAAATTGTCTTTTCGTGGAATTTAATATCCAGAACCTCATCCTTATATCTCTTGCCTTTACAGCTTTCACAGGTTAAATGAAGGTCGGCCATAAACTGCATTTCAACCGTCACTATGCCTTCGCCCTCACATTCCTCGCATCTCCCGCCTTCAACATTAAAGGAAAAGTAGCCGGGTTTATAACTACGCAATTTTGCAAGTGGCTGTTCGGCAAACAAACTGCGGATATCATCAAATGCTTTAACATACGTTGCAGGGTTCGATCGTGATGATCGGCCAATGGGATTCTGGTCAATAAGCTCAACGGCTGAAATCAGGTCATAATCGCCTTCCAGCCTGTCGAATTTCCCTGAACGCTCGCCATACCCACCATATAGTTTTTTCAAAGCAGGGTATAGGATTCGTTTGATTAATGTAGTTTTTCCTGAGCCGCTTACGCCGGTCACAACGGTCATTGCCTTAAGCGGGAATTTAACATCTATACCTTTCAGGTTATTTTCACGGGCTCCTTTGATTTCGATAAAATCATTCCATGGCCGGCGGCTCACGGGTGTTAGAATTGACTTTTTCCCTGAAAGATATTGTCCGGTAAGACTTTTTTCATCTTTAAGGATTTCATCAAATGTTCCCTGGAAAACCAGCTCTCCGCCATGACTTCCCGCCAAAGGACCAATATCTATTACCTGGTCGGCAGCTTTAATAATTTCTTCTTCATGCTCCACAACTATTACCGTATTCCCCATATCCCGCAGTCCTTTCAGTACTTTAATTAAAAGATGAGTATCGCGTGGATGCAAACCAATGCTGGGTTCATCAAGGATATAAAGCGAGCCTACAAGGCTGCTGCCCAGTGAAGTAGCAAGATTAATGCGCTGCGATTCGCCACCTGAAAGTGAATTGGAAAGCCGGTTCAGTGTAAGATAAGGTAATCCTACATTGCAAAGAAATCCAAGCCTGTTTTTTATTTCAATCAGCAAACGGTCAGCAACTTTATGATCATATTCTGTAAGATCAATATTTTCAAAAAATACAAATGCATCCTCAATCGGCATCAAAACTAGATCGGTAATTGATTTACCATTAATCTTAACATAATTGGCATCTTTCCGCAGACGTGTTCCCAGGCAATCCGGGCAAACTGTCTTTCCACGATACCTCGAAAGCATTACCCTATATTGGATTTTATAAGTTTGGCTTTCAACCATTTGGAAAAAAGAATTGATTCCTTCAAAATACTTATTGCCTGTCCATAATAATTTCCGTTGTGCCTGGGTCAGTTCATAATAAGGGCTGTGTACAGGGAAATCAAACTTATGAGCATGTTTGATCAGAGTATGTTTGTACTCACTCATTTTCTCACCCTTCCAGCAAGCAACTGCGTCGTTGTAAACAGAAAGACTTTTATCCGGAATAACGAGATCTTCATCAATACCTATAACACTGCCAAATCCTTCGCAAGTTTTACACGCTCCGAAAGGATTATTAAAGCTGAAGAGATGCACAGATGGCTCCTCAAATGTAATTCCGTCCAGTTCAAAACGGTTCGAAAATTCAAGATGCTGATTTTGATCACCCTGTCCAATGCTTAGCAAACAGGTTCCTCCGCCTTCAAAAAATGCCGTCTGAGCCGAATCGGCCGCCCTGGATGTTAGGTCCTCATCCTCAGGATTAACCGTAAAACGATCAACCAGCACAAACAAATCTTCATACCCGAACTTGTCAGGATCAGAAAGTATATCCTCAATTTTAATGATGTTTTGTTTGTACAGAACCCTGCTGAAACCTTGTTGAAGCACCACTGTCAGATCTTCCTGCAGTGTACGATCCGGTTTTTCCGAAAGTGGACTGTAAACCATAACCGATGTTACGGACGGTTGTTCCATGACTGCATTCACAACATCAGTAACCGTATGCCTAGTAACCTGTTCGCCAGAAACCGGTGAATATGTTTTACCTATACGGGCAAATAGTAGCTTTATATATTCGTAAATTTCGGTTGAAGTTCCCACCGTTGAACGGGGATTCCGGGTATTTACTTTTTGCTCAATTGCGATAGCAGGAGCTATGCCTTTTATATAATCCACTTCGGGTTTGCTCATCCGGCCAAGGAACTGGCGGGCGTATGAACTTAAGCTTTCCACATAGCGGCGTTGTCCGTCGGCATATAAGGTGTCGAAAGCAAGTGATGATTTGCCCGAACCCGATAAACCTGTGATAACCACCAGTTTATTGCGGGTAATCGCAACAGATATATTTTTAAGGTTATTAACCCTGGCACCCTTAACAAGGATATATTTTTTAGGGTCTAACAGGTCGATGTTGTATGGAATCATTGTATTTTTAATCAGATAAGAAAACGTACAGTCAGAAGAATAGTTGTGAAACAGCACATTTGGCTGCAAAGCTACTTACATTTCGATGAATTTTTAATGAAAAATAGACTATGTGCGATTATTATCCTTTTTAAATGAATTGAAACCAATATATGATTTATGTCTGCATGTTATATAATATCAGTAGTTTACGAGTTTGAAATTTAAACTGGCATAAAACTTGTTAGGATAAATTTTATTAAAAAATACATCCGAACAAACATAAGTTGTATATTTGTCCAATATTAAGTAAGGATGTTGCAATAAAACATATTACTTTTGAAAGCCTGATACATTAATAATTAACTAAAGAGAACCTTATCGACAGATTTCTACGCTATTAAACTAAATAATTACTAATCAATACGGAGGAATTATGTCAACCCCCATTGTTAGCGATCAGCAGCTTATAAGCAACTATCTCGCCGGTAATGAATATAGTCTTGAGGTTCTAATCAACAGGCACAAGCAAAAAGTTTATTCATACATACTACTCGTCGTCAGGGATAAATCCCTGGCTGATGATATATTTCAGGATGCTTTCATAAAAGTTATAAATACTTTGCGATCAGGTATTTATAAGGAAGAAGGAAAGTTTATTCAGTGGGTGATGAGGATTTCCCACAACCTGATTATCGATCATTACCGAAAAGCAAAACGTTTACCGGTGGTTGAAAATAATACCGAAGACGGTGATATTTTCGACAATCTTAGGATTGCCGACGATTCAATCGAAGATAAGATGATTGTTGACCAGATTTATGAAGATGTGCGTAAACTCATCGACTACCTGCCCGACGAACAGCGCGAAGTTCTCCTGCTGAGGCATTACAGCGATATGAGTTTCAAGGACATTGCTGAACAAACAGATGTAAGTATTAATACTGCTTTAGGACGTATGCGTTATGCTTTGATCAACCTTCGTAAACTTATCGACAGTAACGAGATCATTCTAAGTGTTTAACAGAAAATAATTTTAAATTGATACAATAAGAGGTACTATCTGACGTTTTTTGGGTATAAAGTTTTACAAAACCCAAATAGATGATAAAAATCTCTACACTACTCATTGATCCTTCACATTTAGCCTCTCAGAAACACACAGGGTTATTAACACCAGGCCCTCAGGCAGTGAAGATGCTGATTAATTATTCAAAGGCTTTGCAGGTATTGCACTGTAATGATTTCAAAACCTGCTATATTGTGCTTAACTAAATCAGATGAAAAAAGTTAAATGTTCCTATCCTGCCTTTGGCGGGATTTTTTTTTGCTGCGAACGAAGGGTTTTGTACTTTTGACCATGTAAAGTCTGATTTCAATTTCTGTCTAATTTTATTAAGGGTAGGCAAAAGCAAGACTCTATAGTCAATCCAATCACTTTAGGGACTAAAAAGTTATCATTGAAATTAAACTTTCCAAAAATCCTGATGCAAAAATCTATTTCAATTAAAGAACGCTACAAAGCAGTTATCAGCTATTTTGAATCAGCTATGCCAATTGCTGAAACAGAACTCGTTTATAAATCACCATACCAGTTGCTTGTGGCTGTTATTTTGTCGGCTCAGTGTACTGATAAACGGGTAAATATTATTACTCCGCCATTCTACAATGTTTTTCCAGATGCGGAGTCCCTCTCAAAAGCTACGGAAGAGCAAGTTTTCGGACTGATTAAAAGTTGTTCGTATCCCAATAATAAGGCTAAAAATCTAATTGGGATGGCACGAACTTTAATCAATGATTTCAAAGGTGTAGTTCCATCTGATATTGATGAACTGCAAAAAATGCCGGGCGTTGGGCGTAAGACAGCAAACGTTATTGCTTCGGTAGTTTTCAATCTTCCGGCAATGGCCGTTGATACGCATGTTTTCAGAGTTTCGAATCGTATCGGGCTTACAGCTAATTCGCGCACTCCGCTTGCTACAGAAAAGCAACTTGTGAAGTATATTCCTCAGGCGAAACTTGCTATTGCACATCACTGGCTAATATTGCATGGGAGGTATGTATGCATTGCCCGCAAACCCAAATGTGCCGAATGTGGAATTAAAGAGTTTTGCAAATATTATCAAAAACTGGAATCAAAACCTGAAAAATAGCTCACCTGAATTGATCAAAAAGCTGAACTATTCAGCAAGTATTCTGTTTAATTATCGCATTTTGAAGTTAAACAATTTTTTACACAAAACTGATATGACAACCTTAAAACCCGGCGATGCCGCACCTGATTTTTCTTTACCCGATCAACATGGAAACCAAATTTCTCTTAAATCATTGAAAGGGAAGAAAGTAGTGCTTTATTTTTATCCAAAAGACGATACTCCAGGCTGTACTGCCGAAGCCTGTAATCTCCGTGATAACCATGCCGAACTGCTTAAAAAGGGCTACGTAGTTATTGGCGTAAGTCCCGATGCCCTTAAAGCACATGAAAAATTCACCGAAAAGTATGAGCTTCCATTCTCACTCCTTCCTGATACGGAAAAGACTCTCATACAGGCTTATGGCGTTTGGGGTCCCAAGAAATTTATGGGTAAAAGCTACGATGGAGTTTTTCGCTCTACTTTTGTGATTGACGAAAATGGAATTATTGAAAAAGTATTTACACAGGTCGATACTAAAAACCACACAGATCAGATATTGAATTCCTGATTTATTCGAGGTTTTCAAGCACTTTAAATACATGAATGCCAGGATAATAAAGTAAAATATATCATGGCTTCTATTTTTGTTAATAAAAATAGCTTTGAAACGACAACTATTTTTTTAAATCAAATCGAAACTGATTAAATTTGCTACTTAAAGAAAACTTAAAAAATGGCAAAAGAAGATAGCAATCAGGAAAAACTGAATGTTCTGAAGCTTACAATGGATAAGCTCGAAAAAACATACGGTAAAGGTACAATTATGAAACTGGGCGACCAGGCGATAGAAGATTTACCCGCAATCTCCACCGGATCACTGGGTTTGGATATTGCATTGGGTGTCGGCGGTTTACCAAAAGGCCGCGTTATCGAAATATATGGACCTGAATCTTCAGGTAAAACAACACTTGCGCTGCATGTTATAGCCCAATCACAAATGAAAGGTGGAATTGCAGCATTCATCGATGCTGAACATGCGTTCGACCGGTACTATGCGAAGAAACTTGGAGTTGACATCGAAAACCTGCTTATTTCACAACCGGATAACGGCGAGCAGGCACTGGAAATAACTGAAAACCTGATCCGTTCGGGTGCCATTGATGTAATTGTAATTGACTCGGTTGCAGCACTTACACCACGCAGCGAAATAGAAGGTGAAATGGGCGACTCGAAAATGGGTTTACAGGCCAGGCTTATGTCGCAGGCGCTTCGTAAACTTACTTCAACCATAAGCAAAACAGGTTGTTGTTGCATATTCATTAACCAGTTGCGTGAAAAAATCGGTGTTATGTTTGGTAATCCTGAAACTACCACCGGTGGTAATGCTTTGAAGTTTTATGCTTCGGTTCGTTTGGATATCCGCCGTCAGACACAGATTAAGGATGGTGACGTTGCCATCGGTAACCGGGTAAAAGTAAAGGTTGTAAAAAATAAAGTTGCACCGCCTTTCCGTACTGCCGAATTCGATATTATTTATGGCGAAGGAATTTCGAAATTTGGTGAAATTATCGACCTCGGAGTTGACAAAAATATCATCAAGAAAAGCGGATCATGGTTCAGCTATGGCGAAACTAAATTAGGCCAGGGGCGCGATGCACTCAAGAAACTGCTTGCTGATAACCCTGAACTTTGTGAGGAAATAGAAGTCAAACTGATTGAAGCACTGAAAGCGTGATTGTTTTAGAAGCCTGATATAACTAAAAAACTCCGGAGGATTTTCATGCCGGAGTTTTTTTTTACAATATACCTTGCATTAGTTTCAGTTAACGCCCTAACAGCTATAATTCGTATGTCTATTGGCTAAATATTTTCAAAAGAGTTTTTAAAATATCGAATATTGAACAAGGAATCATGAAATTCGAAGTAATTAAGCTATAGAATTAGTAAAGCTAACATCAACATTATTTATTCAATTCCATTCTTATTGTTTTTAATTCATTATTCGATATTCCTTGTTCGATACCTGTGCAGAGCGTAGCCGAAGCATTTAGTATCCAAATCCTTTTCGGTTCTGACTTGTCTAGGTTAGAAAATACAATCTCTGAATCAGTGTTGGATAGGTTTCCGTTTAATCAGCAATTCCTTACGCATTACTTTTGCATCGCAACTGCACCCTGATGAACAACCATGTTGATTCAGTTTATCCTTTGAAGGGAAAATAGCTTTGTAAAGGCTCACCAGCAAAAAGCCACTGGCAACTGCCACAATTATATAAGTAATGATTTCCTGAATTTGCATAATTCCTTTAAATCAGATTTTTAATGGATGGGAAATAATGTATTATCGAAAGCCATGAGATAAACAAGGTGAAAACCAACATCAATATTGACCAGATTACAGCCGGTATTTTTGTGATTTTTTGCAGGTTTGTGGCATCACCGGCCTTTTTAGGTTGTTTTATTGATAATACAAACAACACAACCGAAGAAATTATAGCATCCGTGAAAATTACCACCGAATAAAATGTCGCCAATGTGTAAATCAATGGCTTGTTGTTAAAGTAGATTAATAACAAATTGAGTACAACAAATGTTGCGGCCCAGAATAATCCGAACGCATTTCGGAGTGATAAAATCATGATTATCAGCGCAATGCAGGTTAAAATAAAAAGTATGTAAAGATAATAACCTCTATGCATTAAGAATAGGCAAAGCCAGCCTGTAAGTGCCGAAACCGGGTAGCCCGCCACGGCAATCAAAGCCTGCGGAAATTTACCTTTGGCTTTTGTTACTGTAGTTCCTGATGTATCTGCAAAAAGATTAACAGCTATTACTTCTCCGCTGAGCAAAAGTGTTGTAAAAGCATGCCCGGCTTCGTGGACCAGCGTATTTACAACTCTGAAATATTTGCCCAGCACAGGAATCCTTGTCAGTAAAAGTGCTGTAATCAGCAGAATGTAGAATACTAAGGTGGGATTTGAAGTAAGCCAGTCCATTATAAATATATTAGAAAAACAGGGAACCTATCTGGAACAAAGCCAGAGAGCCAAGGTACGCTAAAGTGGTGGTGTAAACAACTACAAACATAGCCCATTTCCAGTGTCCCGATTCGCGGCTGATGGCTGATACCACTCCGATACAAGGGAAATAGATGAGTATGAAAAGCATGAAACTCAGTGCCACCAATGGTGTGAAAACCGGTTTCCCGATTTTTGCTCCGCTGGTATAATACTGATTTTGCAATTTCTCAACCAGTGGCTGGGTGCCTTTATCTGAATTTTCTGTCTGGTATAAAACACCCAATGTTCCAACCACAACTTCTTTGGCTGAGACACCCGTAAGGAGTGCTACACTCATTTTCCAGTCAAATCCCAGCGGACGCATCACAGGCTCAATAAAATGCCCGATACGCCCGATAAAGGAGTTTTTCTGCTGAGCCACCCGAATGGCGAAATTAAGTTCTTTTTCCTTTAATGAAAATGCTGAAATAAGAGAATCCTTTACTGCTTTTGAATTTACAGTTGATTGATTTACTGATAACCTAATTTTTTGTAATGTTGAAATCTGCGACTCAATCTGCTGTTTTTCATCGAAATGAACCGGAAAATAACCCAACGCCCAGATCAAAATAGACGAGATAAGTATTATGCCTCCGATTTTCTGAAGATACTGACCGGTACGATGCCACATGTGCCTTACAATACTTCGTAAAGTCGGAACACGGTAGGGTGGTAGCTCCATTACAAAAGGAACATCCTTTTTTCGAAAAATTGTTTTACGAAAAACCAGCGCTGATCCTATTGCCAGCATAACTCCTGTAAAATAAATTCCGAATAAAATGGTTCCCTGGTAGGATTGGAAAAATGCTGTTATAAATAAGATATACACCGGCAAGCGTGCACTGCACGACATAAATGGATTAATCAGCATGGTGATTAGCCTGTCGCGGCGGCTTTCAATAATTCGGGTTGAAAGTATAGCAGGAACATTGCATCCGAATCCCATCAGCAACGGAATAAATGATTTGCCATGGAGTCCGATCTTGTGCATCGCTTTATCCATAATAAAAACAGCCCTGGCCATATAGCCGGTATCCTCCATTAACGAAATAAACAGGTACAACAGAAGTATATTAGGCAGGAAGGTAATAACTCCGCCAACACCGCCGATAATACCCTGAATCAGAAGATCCTTGAACATACCGTCAGCCATGTTCAATTGTATAAGTGCTGAAATTTCCTGAACTGACCATTGAATCCACTGCATGGGATAATTGCCTATTTTAAAAGTACCGTAAAAAGTGGCCCACATTAGCCCTATAAAAATGGGTATGCCCCATATTTTATGAGTGATAAAAGTATCGATTATTTCGCTGTTGCGACGACGTGTTTGCGGATTGGCTTTTAATGTTTCGGCAAGGGCACCGGCTATAAATCCGTACTTGGCATCTGTAATAAGTGTTTCAGTATCTTCACGTTGCTCTAGTTCTATCCTTGACTGCTCGCGGTTAACTGTTTCTTCAATTTCACCGGCATTTTTAAGTTTTATAGTTTTTTGAAGCGCGTCAGGATCTTTCTCCAGCAATTTAATTGCCAGGAAGCGGGATGAAATTTTATTCAGAAAATCATCATTTTCCGGAATGCGGATTTTCCGCTGAACGGCTTTGATTCCTTCCTCCAGCGAAATACCATAATTAATATGAATATGCCTCGACACCTTGTCGCTGCCTTCGCAAACTTCAATTATTTTCGAGAAAAGTTCATGTATCCCTTTTCCTTTGGAAGCTACTGTGGGAATAAACGGAACTCCCAGCATTCTACCCAAATGTTCATAGTCAAGAACATCGCCTTTACGTATAAATTCGTCAAACATATTCAGGGCAACTATTACCCTGATATCCATATCAATAAGCTGTGTTGTAAGGTATAAATTACGCTCCAGGTTCGATGCATCAACCACATTTACAACCACATCCGGCATATTTTCGTTGATAAAGTCGCGGACATAAAGTTCTTCGGGCGAATACGCTGTAATTGAATACGTTCCGGGAAGATCGGTGATGATAAATTCATATCCTTCCTGATCAAACCTGGCTTCTTTGGCATCTACCGTTACTCCGCTGTAATTGCCAACACGTTCGCGCGAATTTGAAGCATAATTGAACAGCGTAGTTTTACCCGAATTTGGATTACCTACAAATGCAACATGAATGATTTTGGTTTTGCCTAAATAACTGGTATTTTCGGAAACTTCATTTAAAGTGCCCGAATAATTAGATTCCTGATTTGGTTTGTTAAGTGGATCAACCTCAATAAGAAAAGCCTCACTTAACCTGAGTGTGACATTATAGCCGAGTATGTTATATTCAACCGGATCCTGTAAAGGTGCTTTCTTTATAACTGTAACTTCTTTCCCAACAACAAACCCCATCTCGGTGATCCTTTTGCGAAAAGCACCACGTCCTTTTACTCTAAGGATTGTGGCTTTGCCGCCGGGTTCTAGTTCACTTAAATTCACAGTTAATTGTTATTAAGATCAAATAAATATTGGTGCAAAGATACTCGCTTTATTTAATACTGAAGTATCAAATAATTCAAAAGAACTTAATGAAAGGAAGATAACCAGAATTCACAGTCTGAACTGACTTGTCAAATCAACTAAAGCAATTCTTCATCCGGTTCAGCCGGAAAAGCGATTGCATGCAATGCAGGCAGAAGTGCAGCAATCCTTGCACCCCAATGTGAAATGAAGAGGTGGCGACATTCGTAAACGGCATTTTGCTTTGCATAGGTATGATTCTTCTGGTAAAGAAGCACAAAATCTTTCAGATCCTGGTATAAATCGGCAAGATGTTCGGAAAGGCTGGCCTTAAGTGGCATATTATCAGCATTTTCGTAGGATAATGTGAAAAATTCATCCTTACCTTGAAATACCGTTAACAAAGCATTGTAAATACTTTCCCACTGATCCTCATTTACAAATCGTTCGCCGAAATAATCCTCATCAGCTTCAACTGCAGGGAGTATTGCACCTTTAAGGTAGAGCAACGGACAGATTTTAGCATAATACTGAAGAACTTCTTCCTGATTATATTTGTCAGCTTTTTCGGTAAAAATGCAAAATTCATTAGCTACTGTGAACATATCCAGTACGTTGGCCGAAACTGAAGGATCGGAATTTGGGGTATTGGTCATACTAAACTATTCAATATTTTAATATTCTGAATCGTCAAAGGTATTAATTTGATCGGTGATACTTTCGGAATTTCTTCAAAAAAAAGTATCTTGAAGGCATGAATTAATAATTTTGGCATCAAAATAGTCATATCTTTTTCATGATTATCAGCCGTGCATCTGAAGTACCTTTATTTGTAAAGCCGCGGTTAGCATTTTTTTCAATCTCAGCCACATCATACAATGTAAGTCTGGTATCAATATCTCCCATATTAAGATATACTTCTCCCGAAACAATACTTACAACTACATCTGCAGGATTTGGATGCTGCGCTATTACCTGGCCTGGCTTAACACAGAGGTGTATTACCTCCAAAGTTGAAGATGAATGAATAATGTAACCTTCAAGGTCATGGGGGACTTTAGTGGCTTCGGAAAGGGAAATTTTTTTCATTTTTTTTGTTTTTTTTTGGTTTGTGCTTTGGGAGATATTAAATTATCCACTATATGTATAACAGCAAAAAGCGGTCGTCGGATAATCATTCTTGGTCCGGCCCAGCGCATCACTAGCCTCATTTGCTCGCGCATTTGCGGCGAATAGCAATGTACGGGACATTCCTTACAAACCGGTTTCCTTTCACCATACATGCAGGATAACAGGCGTTTTTCCGAATATGCCGAAAGCTGCGCGCAGTCATTACATAATGATCCTTTGGTATTGTGATGAACCCTGCAATACATATGTATCATTGTTTGTACAATGATTGCTTCTCTTTCGCGACGGGACTTCAGGACGAACATGGCTTTTATAATTTATTCCCTTATCATGGTCAGGAGCATGATAAATTTTTCATTTGCATTAACAGAGTGAGGAATATTGGCAGGCATAATTATACTTTGTCCGGCAGTGAGCTGGTTGGGTTTCCCGCCAATAACAACTTCTGCACTTCCCTGCATGATTTGTACCATAGCATCAAAAGGAGCAGTATGCTCGCTTAGTTTCTGACCTGCATCAAATGCAAAAAGAGTAATGTTTCCTTTTTCCTTCTGTATAATCCGTTTGCTCACAATTCCATCAGTCTGGTAGCTGATTGAATCGGCAAATACGAAGGGAGTTCCGTGTTCAATTTTTTCGGTTGACATTGTTTTGATTAGTTAATGGTTAATGGAAAAAAGTTAAAAGTTCCCTTAGACTTCGCTTAGGGTGACAACTTGGAAATGGTTAATAGTTATTGGGTAAAAAGTTAAAAGTTAATGGGAAAAAGTTAATGGTTGTTTTAAGGAAAGTAAATGGTTTTATGGTCAGTTAATGGTTAAAAGAAAATGGTTAATGGTTTTTATGGTCAGTTAATGGTTTAATGAAAATGGTTAATGATCTTCAAAAAAAATGTATTATATCTCTATTAATCAGTATTTTAGCTGACTATTTTCCAATAACTGCTTTCCAATAAATATTTTCCATTTACCATTTTTCATTAACTATTTTCATTAACTATTTTCTATTAACTATTTTCTATTAACTGTATTCCATTAAGTGCATTCCATTAACTAAACAAACCTATACCCATTCTTCATGCAAAACATCCCCTTTAATCCCGACTACAATCTTCTTAATCGGAATATTTCGGCCCGACTGCTGAACGGCCGTTCTGGCCATTTGAATCAGTCCACTGCAACATGGAACTTCCATAATGGGAACAGTAAGCGTGTTGATTTTCGCTTCCGAAATCATAGTTGAAAGTTTTTCGATATACACTTCCTTATTGGTATCGAGTTTTGGACAGGCAATGGCAAGTGATTTGTTTTTTAGAAGGCGATCGTGGAAGTCGCCCATGGCAAATGCAACACAATCGGCCGCTAACACTACATCAGCACCCTGGAAATAGGAAGCCATAGGATTAACCAGGTGAAGCTGCACTGGCCATTGGCGTAACTCAGATGCGGCCGGAACAGCCTGATTTATTTCAGGCGCAACTACAGCGGCTGCGGCTATATTAACTTTGTCCATATCAATACGGAAATCAATTGTTTTGGAACTTCCACAACCACAGGCATTTTCATGCTCCGGTTTAACGTGATTCAATGCTTCTTTCAAATTCTGGAATATTACGGTTGATGCTACTGATGGTTTTACTTCGGCTCCGGGACTCAGATCAATTTCATGTTTTTTGATAAAGGCAACTGCCTCTTTCAGGAATTCATGTTCGTTATGATCGCGCAAATGTTCCAGGTGTGCCAGGATGGTATTACGGCCTTGTTTTACAATGGTTTCCATAACAACCGTTTCGTTGTAAGGCTCAGCTTCGCGCTCAATAATTTCGATAGCTCCTTCGGGGCAATGGCCAAGGCAGGCACCTAAGCCATCGCAAAACAAATCACTGACAAGGCGCGCTTTGCCGTCAATTATCTGAAGTGCCCCTTCATGGCAATTAGGGATGCATAAACCGCATCCGTTGCATTTTTCTTCGTCAATCTGTATAATCTTTCTAAGCATAATTAATGTCTTTTGTTTTCAGATCTGATATTTTTGTGTTGGTTAAATAATCAACAAATTCATTGGTCAGTTTATCGGGTTTTCCACCAAAAATGCAGGTAATAAACGGACAGGTGTTTTCGGTAATTCCGCAAAACTGGCAATCCACATTTCCTTCAATTAATTGGTAAATCTCAAGCATGCTTACTTTATCCGCGTTTTTCCTGAGGATAAATCCGCCACCGGGTCCGCGATTCGATGCCAGGTATTCATTTTTAGCCAGAACCTGTAATATTTTAGCCAGGTGGTTTTGTGATACATGAAGAATTTCAGCAATCTTTTTAGCGTTAAGCCTTACTTTTGAGGAGGCTATCAGAGCCATACTGTGAATAGCCAGGGAGGCTGCTTCAGAAATATGTACGAGTCGGCTCATCTATATAGGAATTAAAGTATTTTAATGCGCAAATATACAAACAATTCTCCTTTCATCGAAAGTAACAGAAAAAATAATTAAATATGCGGTAGAATGAGTGACCAATTTATTCCATCAGGTCACCGAGCGTGTTTGATGATAAATGATCGCGGAAAGTTTGAGTCATATTTGAAACCACTGTGCCCAGTATGCATTTATCAAAAGGACAAACTTGCTTTTCGTGAGGGCAACTGATTACTTTAACCTGGCCTTCGATAGCTTCGTAAATCTGTAATAATGTAATTTTAGCGGGTTCAATATTGAGCTTAAATCCGCCCGAGGGTCCACGGTTAGAAGAAAGAAATCCTTCCTTTACGAGCCTTTGCATAACTTTGGCTACATGATGACGCGACGAACCCGTTATGTCGGCAATTTTTTGTACATTTATGGTTTCTCCGGCGCGGGCAACAAGCACCATACCATGCATGCCTATGGATGCGGCTTCGGAATATGAAACAATTTTCGCCATTCTGTTATATAAGTATTTAATTGCTCAAATGTCGGTATTATTGTTTTATCAAGCATAATGTAACTGTAATTTGAAGCAATTCTAAATAAGCGGTACAGTTTTTGATTTGATCCTACTACAACTAAATGATTCTAAAAATGATTAAAACTATGTGGTCCAAGAAACTGTTCTTTATTACTTCAATAAGTTTTCTTGCAATTTTTTCAAGTTGCGATGTACTCAACCAGGTTTCGCAGATAAGTAATCTTACCAAATGCGATTTCAGGCTCGAATCGGTTCAGAATCTTAACCTGGCCGGGATAAATGTTCAGAATGTTCATAAAATATCGGACTTGAATATGTTCGATGCGGCAAATATTGCTGCTGCTGTTTCTTCTCAAAAATTCCCGCTTGATTTTACATTGAATATTGAAGCCAAAAATCCAAATACTGCCGCTGCCGGCATGACAAAAATTGATTGGATTCTTCTGATAGATGATATTGAAATGACACGTGGCATTCTGGATCAGCAGATTACTATTCCGGCAAATAATGGTACTGCATTCATTCCTATGAAGATGCATGTCGATCTTCAAAAAGCTTTATCCGGGAAAAGTGCTGATGCTGTTATTAACTTTGGAATGAACCTGGCTGGTACCGGGAACAAGCCAACGCGATTTACAGTGCAGATGAAGCCTACAATTACTGTAAATGGTTTCCCGATAACTTACCCGGGTTACCTGAATGTGAAAACGGAATATAGCGGTCAATAAGACTAATTGCTAAATTTGCATATATGAATGCTATAAAAATATTGCGTTATACGGCCTTGATTCTTGGTTTTCAGGCTTCAGCTTTTTTTACGTTTTTCCTGATTGCTGAAGGTGGCTCTGACCTGATTGAAGGCAAGTTTAGGGTAATTCCAATTATGCTGATGATGATTCTGGCAGTGGCTGGGTTTATCTGGGCGGTTATGAAGCCGTTGAAAGGAGGTCTAGTAATGATAACTGGTGGAATTATTATGTCGGTTTACCTTTTGCTTTTAGGTGGATTTGGCGAAATATTCATGTCGTTGATTTATGGATTGCCATTTATAATTCCGGGCGCAATATTTTACTTTATTTCCAAAAAGGAAACAGGTTCGAACCTTGAATCAATTTTATAAAAAAAGCCCGGCGAAAAAATTCACCGGGCTTTTAAAAATTTCAGCTAACATTTAGAGTAGTCCACCATTCTTATAAATCTGCATCTGCGCATCATAAAACTTGTTGATTACAACCGATTTATTTTTAGTAATATTAGTGATCTCACCGGTTTTAAAATTAATACTGACCCTGTAATTCTGCTGTAAATCAAGTTCTTCGAGCTGGCCGGTTGTATAGGTCAGAATCGGAAGCGCTGCATTTATGGCATTCCTTTCATAAATAGCTCCAAATGATTCAGCAACTATAGCCGTTATGCCCAACGACTGGAAACAATCAACTGCCTGCTGGCGTGAGCTTCCGGCTCCGAAATTCTTGGTAGTGAACACAATATCTCCGGGCTGCGCCTTTTTTGCGAAATCCTCGTAGCCTTTCAGGTTATCAAAAGTATATTGCCCCATCTCTTTGATATTGGTTATGGTAAGATAGCGGTTATGGAAAATCATATCCGTATCTATATCATCCTGGCGGATAACCCAGGCACGACCTTCAATAATTTCAGGTTTTTCGGTTTTCTCACGAACAACAACCTCACGATGTTTAATTGCGGGTTTCGCAAAAGTAGATGCTACTTCAGGAATGGCATCAGGTGTAGTGATGTAACCTGCAATTGCCGAAGCCGTTACAATGCCCGGTGATGCCAGGTACATGGAACCTTTGCCCTGTTTGCCCGAAAAATTCCGGTTGCCGGTGCTAATGGTAATTTCATCCGGTCCGTTTTGACCAACCTGACCTGCCGCACAGCCTGCACAACCTGCATTCGATACCAAAGCACCTGCATCTTTAAAAATCTGTATAAGTCCTTCCTCCAGTGCTTCGCGCCAGATGGCATCGGTGGTTGGCACAATTTTGAAAACTACTCCCGGGGCAACTTTGCGGCCTTTCAGAAGTTTGGCGGCTTCGCGAAGATCAGTCATGCGTCCGTTGGTACAGCTTCCCAGGAAAGCCGAATCGATCTTTGTATTTTTTACATTCTCTACCGAAGTATCATCATGCGGATGGCCCGGATTAGCAACCATAGGAATAAACTTTTCGATATCGATTTCATGTATAAAAGTATATTTGGCTTCCGCTGATGCTGTGATGGTCTCAAATCGTTTGCCTGTTAATTCCTGTAGTTCATCGAGTATATTTTCGTTAGGACTGAAAAGGATAATAATTGCTCCCATTTCAGTACCCATCGAAGCGATTGTTATACGTTCGTCGAGCGTAAAATCTTTTACAGCATCGCCTTCGATTTCAACGGAAAAGCCAAGTAATTTGTTGGCGCCGTAAATAGAAAGAAGGTTCAGAATAATATCTTTTGCCTTTACATTAGCCGGACGTTTGCCCTTGAAAACCAGTTTCACGGATTCGGGTACTTTAAACCATACCGATCCTTTGGCCCAGGCTGCTGCTATATCCTGGTCGCCCATTCCCTGACCAAAAGCTCCGATAGCTCCCATAATATTGGCATGCGAATCGGTTGAAACAAAAGTGCTTCCCGGATATACCAATCCTTTATCAATGGAAAGGTGAGTTCCCACACCAGCATCAATGTCATAAACTTTTATGTCATTCTGTCGGGCAAAAATGCGGCAAAACTGTTGATTGGCTGCATATTTCTGGTCGGAGCCGCCGGGATTACAGTCGAACGTGAAAAACGTGCGCGAAGGATCGTGCACAGTCAGACCGTTATTAAGGATATTTTCGACAACATTGGCGCCGCCGAAATCGCGTGCAACACGTGCATCAATAGATACATCCACTATATCACCGGGTTTTACGGTATCCTGACTGCTATGGTTTGAGATTATTTTTTCTATTATTGTCATGGCGATTATTTTGGGGTTTTAAGTTACCCCTCTCCTTAAGGAGAGGGGCCAGGGGTGAGGTTTCACAATTTCAGCCTCTCCCGAAACGGTTCAAATGTCATAAAATCAGCATGATGCACCACATAAGCTTCTGTCGAACGCTTAACCATATCTCCTTCACCGGCGTGGGTGGCAATAATATGACAAACTGCTGCCGGAACTCCGCATTGCTCAGCCAGTGAAACGCCCGAAAACGGATGCCTGATATATTTTCCATAGCTTCCCTGTACGGATTTCCCATCTTTTAGTTCATATTCCAGCAGTTTACCAACGTCTGCCAATATAGCACCTGCAATCAGAACATCCATATTCACCGGAAGATCAGTCTTGAAAAACTCATTCATTTTCATACCTGCATCCAATGCAATATGTACCACACAGCGTTTATGATCCATAAACGTTACTTTAAGGTCAGGACCGCAAAGAAGGGTAAAAGGAATGGAGTTAAGGTCATCGGGAGTTAAAACACTTCTCTGCAGAGCAAGTGCCCAGGTGTGGGTTGTTTTTTCCTTTAATTCATTGTCTTTTATCCATTCCAGTTCAGGCCATAACTGACGGGTCTGTTCGAGGTATTTTGGCTCTATATTCATAGTTTGAAAATATTAAAGAAAGAGCCTCCAAAGCAGCGACTCTTCCTGATTCGACATTGATTAAAGTTTCGCGATTATAGCGTCAGCCATCTGTATCGTTGATGCAGCTCCCTGCTTGATTACATCCGGCGAGCCTTTTAATTTCATCATATCATATGCTTTCACTTTGCCTTCGGCAACCACATCGGCAATAGCTTTGCGGATACGATCAGCCATTTCCGTTTCGCCAAGGTGCTCGAGCATCATAACGCCCGAAAGGATCATAGCAATAGGATTTACGATGGATTCGGCATAGCCTGCATATTTAGGCGCTGAACCATGGGTAGGCTCAAATACACTAACGCCACTTTCGGGATTGAACTGTGCTGAAGTTGCAAATCCAAGACCTCCGATCAAACCGGCAAAGGCATCTGAAACGATATCGCCGAACATGTTTCCGGCAACTATAACATTGTAGTTTTCAGGATTTTTGGTAAGCCACATGGTCATTGCATCAATGTTCACATCTTCAACCCAGATATTCGGGTATTCGGCTTTGCTCATTTCTTGTGCAACTTTCAGCATCATGCCTGATGTTTCGCGGATAACATTTGGCTTTTCACAAACAGTAATTTTGCTGAAACCACGTTTCTGAGCATATTCAAAGGCTGCTTTCACAATACGTGTAACATATTTTTTGGTAAAAATGCGTGTCGAAACTGCAAGTTCAGGACGGGGACACCAGCCAAAGTTTTGTTTGAATTTCGGGTGTGTCATCAAGGCATCATAAACCTGATCCGATGGATTTGTCCATTCAACACCGCCATATAAACCTTCGGTATTTTGGCGGAAAATCATCACATCTACGGCTGGTTCTTCGATACCGTTAGCCCCACGGCGAATAAAATTCAACGGGTTACCGATCAGAGTTTTACAAGGACGCATGCAGATATCAAGGTCAAAATGCTGGCGCATGGTAACGATCGGGCTGTAGTAAGTAAAGCCTTTTCCCTGCAGTTCAGGATTCAATTCAGCGGCAGTTTTGTCTTTTGGTTTGGAAGTAATGGCTCCAAAGAGGCCGATTTTGTGTTCTTCCAGAAGTTTGATTGTGCGGTCGGGCAGGGGATTGCCTTCTTTACACCAGAATTCCCACCCGATGTCGCCTGTAACGTATTCTGCTTCAAATCCGGCAGCATCGAGGACACGGATACACTGATCAAGTACAACTTTGCCAATACCGTCGCCGGGCATGGCTACAATGGTTCTTTTTGCCATAATTTCAAATAAGTTTTTTACTTGTTATTAAATAAACAATATGGGACAAAAGTATAATTTCAAAATTGAATTACAAGGGGTTTCTTTGACTTTTTTTGAACAGTAATTTCCTGTGAAATATTCCATTTCAAAACCTGTTTATCAAAACGTTTTTAATTAAATCTGCATTTGAAATAGTTCAATGATTTACCTTCAAAAGAATGGCGAATCTTTACTTTTTCATTTTTACCCCGATTTAATTACTTTTGCACCCGGCAACAGTCGGAACACACGACATTACCTGTTCAACCGAACTTTATGAAAAACGCACTCTTAAAAAGTATTGATGGCATAGTTTTCAGGAAAATTTCTGAGGCTGCCGCTTTGCTGAATACTGATGCGTTTGTAATTGGTGGTTTTGTCCGCGACCAGTTTTTGGGACGAGCAAGCAAAGATCTGGATATTGTTACTTCAGGTGATGGTATTGAACTGGCCAACAAAGCTGCAGAGTTGCTGAATGTTAAAAAGGTAAGTATTTTCAAGACTTTTGGCACTGCCATGTTTATGTACAACGACTGGCAGGTTGAATTTGTCGGTGCCCGTAAGGAATCCTATAATCCCGATTCAAGGAATCCGGATGTATCGCCAGGTACAATTCAAGATGACCAGAACAGGCGCGACTTTACTATTAATGCTCTGGCTATCAGCCTGCAAAAATCTGATTACGGGCAACTTATAGATCCTTTTCATGGAGTTGATGATCTGAACCAGAAAATTATCCGCACTCCGACAAATCCTGATATTACTTTTACGGATGATCCGCTTCGTATGATGCGTGCCATAAGGTTTGCAACTCAGCTTAATTTTAAGATTTTACCTGAAACACTTGAGTCCATCACCAGGAATGCTAATCGTATCAGCATCATTTCGATGGAACGCATCAGCGATGAGCTGAATAAAATTGTGATGACGGAAAAACCTTCTGTCGGATTTTACCTTCTCGATGAAACAGGACTGTTAGAACTGATTTTCCCCGTTTTTACAACTCTTAAAGGAGCTGAATATGTTGATGGAAAAGGTCACAAAGATAATTTCAAGCACACGCTTGAAGTACTTGACCGGATTGCTCCAAATACTGACAATCTATGGCTTCGATGGTCAGCGTTGCTTCATGATATTGCGAAACCGGTAACACGTCGGTTTGATCCCCACGCAGGCTGGACTTTTCATAGCCATGAGTTCAAAGGCATGAAAATGATACCTTCAATTTTCGCACAGTTGCGGCTTCCTTTGAATGAAAAAATGAAATATGTGCAGAAAATGGTTCTGCTTCAT
>Ga0105047_10002210_pt1 | contig 34783 bp, 28 predicted proteins | sample MAT04_FD_78384 | JGI IMG/M metagenome (GOLD analysis project Ga0105047, IMG submission 78384) | Freshwater microbial communities from Lake Fryxell liftoff mats and glacier meltwater in Antarctica - MAT-04 (megahit assembly) | ecosystem: Environmental > Aquatic > Freshwater > Ice > Liftoff... | reverse complement strand
CAGACCCTCCCCCCTTGTCGGCCTCTCGTGCCCGGCCCAACAGATCGAGAGCGGCTCACAGCGGAGCGCTTCGGCCCGGCGTCGAGAGGTGATGAATCCGGAGACTTCGTCCCCCTCGCTCGCTGCGCTCGCGAAACCAGGGGGTCCCGACACGAAGTGGCGGGGGGGCGGAGCCCGGAAGGGTAGGGCGAGTCAGCGCGCTAGCGCATCGCGTGCACGTGGACGGGCACACGCTCGTTCGCACAGCCCGAGACGCGCGACGAGCACCTCCCGCGCACGCCTGGCGCGGCGTCCGGAGCACGTCGCTCCAGGAACGCGGCCTCGGTGACCTCGAGCGCACGAGCGTCGGCATGCAGGCCGACGAAGGAGAGCGACTGCACGCGCAAGAGATCGCCGTCGCGCGGCTGCACGGCGAGACCACGCCGCGTGGCCTCGAGCGCGTCGTACGGCTGACCTGCGCCACCGAACGTGATCGCCGCCGTTGCCCAGGCCGTGTCGTCGCGTGGGGACCGCGAGGCGACGGCGAGGTAGAGAGGCGCCGCCTCGACGAGCCTCCACGTCGCCGCGAGAACGTCGGCTCGCGCGCGCTGCATCGCGGGCGGTGGCGCCATCCCGGCCGCGCGAGCCGCGGCGTCGGCCTGCTCGGCGAGCGCGAAGGTCTCGTCGGTGCGTCCTTGCCTCGCGGCGATCATCGCGACGGCACCGAGCGCGATCGCACGCTGGCGCGGCGTCCGCGCGAGCTCGAGCGCGGCGGCGAGCGGCAACCGCGCGTCGTCGATTCGCTCCTGGAGGGCGTGCGAGAGCCCGAGCCCGTAGGCGTAGCGACGCTGGAAAGCCACCTCGGGCGACTCGGGGGCGCGCGCGGGAGTGCTGGGCGCGGCGTCGACGTCGAGCCAGACCTCGGAGCGTGCGACGTCCGTAATTGGCTGCACTTTACACGCGTCGATCGCACGAGCAACCTTCTTCAGACCGACCTGCCCGAACGACCTCCCTCGCTCGCTCCGGGTATCGGCGCATGCCGCGCGCTGGAGCTCGAGGTTGCGCGAGCGGTGCCGGAGCCGGGCCGTCACCTTGAGCGGATAGCGTGAGGGCTCCTCGGGGGCGACGAAGCCGTAGCCAACGACGGTCGCGTCGCGCGGGGCGATCGTGTTGTTGAAGACGCCCGCCTGGAACTCGTGGGTCTCGCGGACGTCGAGACGCGTTCCGTCCTTGCGCGCCATGTACGAGGCGAGCACGTGGGCGGTGGGGTCGGCGCCGGTCGCCTCGTGGGTCGTGCCGGCCTCGGCGACGCGCCTGCCCTGCTTGTCCTCGACGACGATCTCGATCCACGTGCCCTGCGCGTCCATCACGCCGCCGGGGAAGCGGTGCCCGACGTCGAGGTTGCGGATCGCGACGTCGACGACGGCGCGCTCGCCGCGCACGAGGGCGACCGGCGCCGCGGCGACGAGCTCGTTCTTGCCGCTCTCGTGACGGAGCCCGGCGACATCGAGCGACACGCGGTTCTGGAGAAAGCCGCGGGCCTCTTCGACGAGCGCGGCGTCGCCCTGCATCGCGGCGAGCCAGGTATGACCGCCGAGGAAGAAGTGAGATGCGACGGTGCCGTGCTTGGCGCCCGCGTCGCCCTGCGTGGCGGGGACGCGCGGCATGTGACAGCCCCGACAGTCCTTCTGCGGCAGCTCCTCGTCGATGCGTGCGCCGTCGCTCCCGGCGAAGGCGGAGCGCGCCCAGGGCGAGGCGTCGTCCTGACCGACGAGGTGATGGGCGTTACCGGTGCTCTCGTCGAGGAACGCCTTGTGACACGACGAGCACATCTCGGCGCTGCGGAGCGTGGCGGGACCTACGCGGGCGCGGTGCCGGAGGATGCTGTCGGCGTCGCCCTCCTTCGGGATCGGGATGGGTGAGATGTCGAGGCTCCAGCTCGCGTTGCCGTCGGCACGGGCCTCGGCGATGCCGTGGCAGGTCTTGCAGGCGATACCGGCATGAGCGCGCAGATCGGTGGGCTCGATGCTCGAGAGCATGGCCCCGTCGACGAGGAGGGCGACGTCGTGGCATCCGCCGCAGAACTGGCTCGTCTTGCTGCTGCGGTCGCTCCGCAGCTTGTCGACGACGACGCGGTAGACGGGGTTGTTGAACGAAGCGAACGCGTGCGCGCTCTTTCGCCACTGCGAGGCGACGTCGGCGTGGCACTGCGCGCAGTCCTCGACGTCCGCGAGCGTGTCGCCAGTGCCGCGGGGCACGGCTTCGTCACCGCCGAGACCGACGACGCGAGCGAGCGCGGGCGCGAGTCGACCGGCGCCGGGCTCGGGAAGCGAGGGGGTGGGGATGGTGCGTCCGGCGCCGGGCGAGAGGACGGGCGCGACGGTCGTGACGCGCTCGTCACCGCCGGCCCCGCAGGCGGCGCCCGCGAAGGCCAGCGCGATCGCTCCGAACACGAGGCCCGCGCTCACCCGCGGTAGGAGCCGGTGCCTCGTTCGCGATCGACGACGCGCCGTGATGACTCCGACGGCCATGAGCCACGCCGCGAAGAAGCCTCCTCTCGAGCCACCGCGTGCCGACGCGCTCATCGTGCACCCGGAACAGCTCGCTCGCTTCGCGTCGCCTGGTCCGACGCCCGCATCCGCCGCGGTGGCCGCGGCGATCACCGCGTCGCCGCTGCCACTACTCCCATTCGTCGCTTGCGACGGAGCTCCCACGCCGCTCGGCTGCGCGCCGGTCGCGACGAGACCGAGCGCCGCCACGTCGCTCCTCAAGAAAGATGCAAGCTGCACGTTGTCGCGCGACGCATACGCGAGACCGAGCGCCGGCTTTGCAGCGCCGTTGTCGAGGCCGTTCGGAGGCCCGCCCCACACGTTGCGCACGGGTGCTTCGCAGGTGATCGGCCCCGTCCATGGATGCCTAACCGCATAGCGCCCCTGGAACGCGTTCGTCCCGGCGTAGGGTGCCCCGGTGCCGACCGTCGCGGTCGTCTCGAGCGCCCCGCCCGGCTCCCGGAGCTCGCGCCCGCCGTTGAGCACCGGCGCCTCCCTGAGCACGAGGTCCTCCCCGACCGCATCGCGCGTGTACCGCGCATGCAGTCTCGTCAGGACGAACGACGAACGCAGGCCGTAGTACGTGCGGCGCGGCACCGGCCCGGACGACGGGGCCGGACGTTGTGGCCCCTTCTCGCCGCCGTCCGCACCGAGCGCCTTCAGCAGCCCGGTCTCCACGAGATCTCTCTCGGACGACACTGACGGCATCACGTCGCCACCGAACGTCACGAGCTCGGAGTCGGTCAGCGGAGGCGACGGACACGGATCGCACGACCCGGCGTCCCATGCGTACTCGGTGACGACGGCCTTCGGGTTCCTGGCGAGCGCGCGATCGAAGAGCGCCGCATAGAACGAGCCGAACTTGCCCTTCGCGTCCTCGGCGACGTCGAGGTTCGTAGGGATCGTCACGTTCGGATAGTTCGCGACCTCGTAGCGACGTCCCTTCCCGAGCACGTGCACGATGAGGTCCTGCGTCCCGCCCGAGTTCACGAGCCCGAGGCGGATCGGCAGCGTCAGCTCCGCGGCGTCGTAGTGGAAGCGCAGCGGAGAGAGCGTCGCGCGCGCCCCCCCCATCTTCACCTTGCTCACGTCGACCTTCGCGACGAAGAACTTGCTGCCGTTCGCGACGTACGGCCGGAGGAACGGCTCGCTGCCCTCGGGGATCTTGTAGCCCTCGCGACGGAGCCACGCGTCGAGCCCGGACGAGTCCTTGGCGCCCAGCACGACGATGTCGTACTCGCCCACCGTGAACTGCGCCTCGATCGTGACGCCGAGGTCCTTCGCCGCGGCGGACGGGGCCCGCCTCACGACGGCGGCGCCGGGGCCCGCGCTCCCCGACTTGCGCTCTCCACGCTGTCCCGGCGCGCACGGGTCCGCCTCCCAGTACTCGACCAGCCTCGGTGCATCGAGCTGGTCGATGCGCGCGAAGAGCTCGCGGGGGAGCGTCTTCACGTTCTCCTTCTGGAGGACGACCGGCACCGGCACGACCATCGCGAAGCTCTCGGGCGGCCCCTGGTAGTCGTTCTGCATCGAGAGCACGGTGCGTGTTCCCTCGCGCATCAGGACGACCTGCGATGCGTTCGCAAAGAGCTTCGCGTCCGCGCCGCCCACGTAGAATCCACAGAACGCAGCGGCGCTCTTCGCCAGCAACAGCAGGGCGACGAGCGTGACCGTTGCAACGACGCCGCGCATGCCCCCCGAACGTACCCCTGCCGGCGGTCCTCGTCTCGCATCCTTGCCGTGGGCGGTGTAGTTGATCCAGGCGATGCGAATCGTGATCGTGGGTGGCGGAGTGATGGGCTGTGCAACGGCGCTCGAGCTGGCCAACCGTGGCGTGCGCGACATCATCGTCCTGGAGCGCGCCGTACCGGGTGCTGAGGCGTCGAGCGCAGCCGCCGGCATGCTCGCCGCGCAGCTCGAATCCCGCGACGAGGCGGAGCTCGTGCAGTTCGTGCGGGCGCGCGAGGCCTACTCGGGGTGGGCCATCGCTCTCCGCGAGACCACCGGTGTCGACATCGCGCATCGTCGCTCCGGCCTGCTCTCCATCGCGCGCACCGAGAAGGATCTCGAGCGCGCCAGGCACGATGTCGACGCTCAGAAGGCCTGGGGCCTGCGTGCCGAGCTCGTCGACGGAGCGCGCGCACGCACGATCGAGCGTGAGCTCTGCGAGGGCATCGCGGGCGCCGCTTACTACCCGGACGAAGCGCAGGTCGACCCGCCACAGCTCCTCCGCGCGCTCGTCGTGGCCGCCTCGAAGGCCGGCGTCGCCATGCGCTCGGGCACGACCGTCTCGACGCTCCTGAACGAGGGCGGGCGCTGCATCGGCGTGGGGCTCGCGCCGAAGGAGGTCATCCACGCCGACGCCGTCGTGCTCGCGGCAGGAAGCTGGTCTTCCCTGGTGCCGGGAATCCCAGACGACTTGCCGCGCGTGCGGCCGGTGCGTGGTCAGCTCGTCATGCTCGAGGAGCGCCCCCCGCGCGCCTCGACGATCGTGTTCGAGGGACACTCGTACGTCGTCCCGCGCGGCGACGGTCGCGTGGTGTGCGGCTCCACGATGGAGGACGTCGGCCATCGACGCGAGGTGACGGCCGCAGGCGTGCAATCGATCCTGAGCTCCGTCATGGCCGTCATGCCGCGGCTCGGTGAGGCCGAGCTCGTGCGCTCGTGGTGCAACTTCCGTCCGGCCGTCGCGTCACCCTCGGGTGCGCCGCTCGTCGGCGCGTCGGCCGTACCGGGCCTGTTCCTCGCGACGGGCCACCACCGGAACGGCATCCTCCTCGCGAAGGCCACCGCAGACGCCGTGGCCGACGCCATCATGAAGGCCTCGTCGCCGATCGTCTCGTGACTCTTGAACGCGTACGCGGTCCCTCTACTCTCGACCGCATGGCCACCAAGAAGAAGACGACGACGACCGCGAAGAAGAGCGCCGCCAAGAAGCCTTCGGCCAGGAAGCCGGCGGCGAGCGCCACGAAGAAGCGTGCTCCGGCTCCGAAGAAGAAGCCCGCCGCCAAGAAGAGGACCGCGAAGGTGAGCCCGCTGAAGGGCACGAACGTCGACGACTGGGCGAAGAAGCTCACCCCCTGGCAAGCGACCACGCTGAAGATCATCCGCGCGCTCGTCACGCGCCACGCGCCGGACGCGACGCTCGTGATGAAGTGGGGCCAGCCGGTCTGGGAGCAGAACGGTCCGTTCGCGTGGCTCAGGCCCGCGGCGAAGCACGTGTCGTTCGGCTTCTGGCGAGGCTCGGAGATGAGCGACCCGGGCGGTCACCTCGAGGGCGAGGGCGACCGCATGCGTCATCTCAAGGTCACGAACGCCGACGAGCTCGCCGAGCTGCCCATCGAGGACTTCGTGAAAGAGGCCGTGGCGCTCAACGACTCGAAGGGCGACCCGACGAAGCGTAAGTAGCGAGACGCGCTCGCACCTTCGCGAGCACCGCGATGTCCGCCGGCGGGAACGTCGACGGGTCGAGGCTCTCCCCGTCGCGCCAGGCGACCTCCGCGACGTCGATGGCGCGCGGCTCGGGTGACGACGCCTCGCGCTCGACCTCGAAGAAGAGGAGGAGCACGGCCTTGTCGGCCTCGTCGTAGCGATGAAACGTCACGTCGAGGATCTCGCCGACGCGCGTCGTGATCCCGAGCTCTTCCACGAGCTCGCGGCGAAGTGCGACGCGCGGGTCCTCGCCGGGCTCGGCCTTTCCGCCTGGAAACTCCCATAGCCCCGCGAGATGGGTCCCCTGCTTGCGACGCGAGAGCAGGACCTTGCCGCCCTCGATCAGGATTCCTGCCGCCACGATGACTGTGCGCATCCGAGGCCAGTATAGTGCCGGGGCATGTCGGAGCGTCCGCTCGCCTTCGTAGCCCCCTGGCGGTGGTGGGCGGGCGTGCTCGTGATCGGCGCGATTGCCTGCTACTTCACGATGCTCGCGTACGCCGAGCGGCTGCCCGGGGCCTTCCGCCTCCCTTACTTCGACAAGTGCGTTCACTTCGCGACTTCGGGGATGCTCGCGTTCTTCCTCGACGGCGCGCTACGACGCCGGGCGCTCTTCGTCGTGTCCGGGTTCGCCGTCCCGCTCGCCGCGGCCGTCATCCTCGTGCCGGCCGGCATCGAGGAGTATCTCCAGCGCTACGCGGTGGCTCGCACGTCGAGCGTCTGGGACTTCGCGGCCGACGTCGCGGGCGTGGTCGTGCTGATCACGCTCTCACGCCGCGCGGCTCAGTAACCCGCCTTGCGGATCCGCGCGACGATGTCGCGAAACAGCTTCAGGTGATCGAAGCTCTGCGCCGCAGGCCCGAGCTGTCCGACCTCCTTGAGATGGTCGGCCGGAACGCACTGCTGGAACACGCCCCACTTCGAGCTCTCGACGGTGACGAGCCCGTCGTTGACCTTGAGCTTCCCCTCCTCGAGGAAGATCGCCAGCGGTGCGAGCATCAGCTGCGTCGCGTCGAGGTCGAACGCATCGTTGGCGTACTTGCCGTCGTCGCAGACCCCGAGACCGGCGCGCAGGTTCGTGCGACCGCCGTAGCTCATGTAGAGGACGCCGGGCGCGTCCTGATACTTCGGGTTGAAGACCGTGGTCATGTACTTCTCGCTCAGCTCGACGACCTGCTGGCGCAGGTGAGCGTCGGTCTGGAGCTCGTACGCGGTCTTCTCGACGAGCTGGAGGAAGTCCCCCGTCACCGAGTCGATCACGTCGGTGGGCAGGTACTGGAGCAGACCGAGCACGGCGTCGGCGACCTTGCTCCCGCGATGCGGGGTCGCCACGGTCGTCACCGAGGCGACGCGGTCGCCGTACCCGAGGCCCTGCGGGCTCGTGATGACGCGCGCGTCCATGCCGCCCTGGCTGTGACCGACGAGGTTCACCTTCGCCTTGCCGGTACGCTTGAGGATGTCGTCGATCTGCTTGGAGAGCGCCTGCGCGCGCACGGCGCTCGTGTCGAACGGCGGGACGACGGTGACGAGGACCGACTCGCCGTTCTTCGCCAGGTCCTCCACGACGCCGTCGAAGTACGTGATACCGATCGGGCCGAGGTCGAGCTGACCGAAGCCGGCCATGCCGTGCATGAAGACGACCGGGTAGGGCGCGCCGAGCTTCTCGGGCTCGGGCGTGGCCCCCGACGAGCCCGGCGTGACGACGGTGTCGCCGGCGCCCGAGCTCGGCGTCCCGCCATGCGTGCCCGAGCCCGCCGTCGTGCCGGCTCCTGGATCAGGCGCGCCGGCCTCGCTCCCGCAAGCGAGGAGCCCCACGAGCGCGAGCCGCGATGCGAAGGATGCGAGCGAGCGGTGGTGCGTCATGGTTCGGACGCGAAAGATGTCGAACCGAAGAGTCCGCGGCGCGTCCCTGCGCCGTCTCGCTCTCGGTTAGGTGCGAACGTGTGGGAGCGGCTCGTTCACGCGTAGGGCCCCGGAGCCGCAGCGCTGCGCCAATCGCGCAGAGCCTTGCGCAAGCGGGACGCGCGACCTTGCGGTGAAGCTCACGAATGCGCACTGTGTGGGCATGCGTAGGGTCCGCCTCCTCTCGAGCTGTTTGACGGTCCTCGCCGCCGCGCTGGTCGCGACGGCGGCCGTGCCCGAGGCGAGCGCCGAAGACAAGCCCGACGCCGGTAGCTCTGGCTCCGTTCTTCCCGCGTGCATCAGCGTGGCGACGGAGGCTCGATACATCCCGTACGGGTACAACCACATCGTCGTGCTGAGGAGCGGGTGCTCGAAGGCCGCGACCTGCAAGGTGGCCACGAACGTGAATCCACAGGCGACGGTCGTCGAGGTCGCGTCGAAAGCGACCATCGAGGTCCTGACCTTCACGGCGTCGCCCGCGCAGACGTTCACGGCGCAGGTGAGCTGCACGCTTCACTGAGCGCGCGTCTCGCGCTCTCAGGACATCGGCGGCGAGCGCCGCGCGGCCTCACGCGCGAGCCGCTCGGCGCGAAGTCGCGCCCACACGCGAGGTCGGTCCTCGATCGGCCTCCACCACGCGCGCAAGATCACGACGAGGAAGACGAACGTCGAGGCGCTCATGAAGGTCCACCGGTGGTCGGGCCAGCGCGCGGCGAGGATGAACGCGAGGAAGAAGCCCGCCACCGCGGCCCAGAAGCGAGGCTCCACCATCGCGAGGCATCCGGCCGCGATCCCCCAGACGAGCATGTGGAGGACGGCCATCTGGACACGCGACACGCTGAGGAGAACGCAGCCGACCTCGAGCGTGAGCTGCGCGGCGAAGGCCACCATGCCCGTCGCGATCATCTGGCGATTCACGGCGGTCTTCGTGAGCGAGTCGCGGCCCCATCGAACGAGCACGAGCCCGAAGAAGACGATGGCGGAGGTCCACGCGTACATCAGCCAGTGCGGGGAGTCCGGGTGGCGCTTCTCGAACGCCCCCACGAACTGCGGGGCGATCGTCCAGACGATCCCCATCAGCGCGGTGACCGTGACGCGCGTGCGGCGGCCCGTCATCGGGTCGAGGTCGGCGTCGAGCTGCTCGAGGCGCTCGAACTTCTTCTTCTCCGCGACGCGCGCGCGGAGCGCCACCTCGACCTCGCGGACGAGGTCCGCGGGCGGGCTCTCGATCTCGGCGAGAGCGCCCGCGGCAGCGTCCGCGGCGCCGCGTGAGAGCTCGAAGCGCACGACGATCTCGATCGCGCGATGCAGCCCGTGACGCGCCGTCTCGTTGTCGGAGGACTCCTTGATCGCCTGCCGGAAGCCGAACCGACACTCCGCGAACAGGTGATAGAGCGGGTCGCGAAGCGAGTCCCGTGGCGCCTCCGAGCGGAGCAGGGTCTCCATGTCGTCGAGCCTTCGGGTCGCCTCGGCGGAGATGGCGAGCGAGCCGCGATGTCGCAGATACCACTCGAGGCGAAGCCTCACCTCCTCGGCGGAGGCGAAGCGCTCTTCGGGTTGACGGCTCATCGCGCGCCGCGCGATCTCGGCGAGCTCGGGGGGGACCGACGCGTCGTAGACGAACGTCGAGAGCAGCACCGAAGCGAGGATTTGCCTGAAATTGCCGTTGTGCGGCGGCAGCCCGGTGAGGATCTCGTGGAGGATCGCGCCGAGCAGATACACGTCGGTGCGCACGCTCAGCGTGCCGAGCGCCCCGAGCATCTCCGGCGCCATGTAGCAGGGCGTGCCGGCGATCTCCTTCTGGTCGGCCGCGAGCGGCAGCCGGCCGAGCGGGTCCGGGACGAGGCTGACGGCGATGCCCCAGTCGACGAGGTAGACCTCACCGAAGCTCCCGATCATCACGTTTTCGGGCTTGAGGTCGCGATGCAGGACGCCGCGCGCATGCGCGAGGCTCACCGCGTTGCAGACCTGGATGAGGATTCGAAGGTTGTTCTCGAGCAGGTCCTCGGTGCCGTAGCGCTCGCGCGCGAGCTCGGCGTTCCGCATCACCTCGCTCCACTCGAGGCCCTCGATGCGCTTGAGGATGATGATCGGAGAGCCGTCCTCGTCGAGCCCGAGGTCGTAGACGGGAACGATATTGGGGTGTTCGAGCGTGCCCGTGACCCAGGCCTCGCGGAGGAGGCGAAGCGTCGCGGCCTCGCTTTTTACCGCCTCGCGAAGCGTCTTCACCGCGACCTTGCGCCCGAGCGAGCGCTGCGTCGCGAGACGCACGATGCCCATCCCGCCCTCGCCGATGGTGCGCTCCATGTCGAGGGCGGAGGTGATGCCGCCGCGCGCGCCTCGCTGAGCACCGAGACCCTCGAGCGCCCGACGGCCCTGCGTGTCGTGGGAGGCACGCTGAGCGGGCTCGATCGTCGAGTGCGGATTCTGCGCGATCGTCTGTGCGACGTCGCCGAAGTCGACCGCCCCCAAGTGCAGGGTGCGGGCGACCTCTTCGTCGCTCATCGTCGCGAGCATGGTCGCGTCGACCGACATCAGGGAGACGGTTTCTGCCACGGCGTACCCCCATGGTCCGAGATGCGGGCTCCTTAGGGAAGGGCCTTGGGGTAGAGTTCTCGCGAATGCGCCTCGTTCGTGCGCTCACGCTCCCCCATTCGAAGAGGGCGCGGCTCGGCCTGTGGGCCGTGCTCGTGCTCGGTCTCCTGCTCGGGCTCTCGGGTCGTGCACGCGCGCAAGCGGCACACCCCACTTCGGTAAGCGCGGCCGCCAGCGCCGTCACCGCCGACAAACGCCCCGAAGAAGAGGCCGCCGACTCGCCGCGCGCCTGCCTGCGGGCGTTCCTCGACCTGTGCGAGCGGGGTCGGTTCGACGACGCCGCGCACTACCTCGACGTCCCACACGGCGCCGAGAAGCGAGCCGGCGACCTGGCGCACAAGCTCTACGACGTCCTCCAGGAGCGCCTCTGGATCGACGCCGAGCACCTCTCACCGCTCGCCGTCGGCAAGAAGGAGGACGGCCTCCCGAACGGAACCGAGGAGCTCGGGAAGATCACCGACAGCAAGGGTCATCCGGTCGCGATCCGGATCGTCCGGCACGAGTCGCGCTCCGCGGAGGACGAGTCGCGCTGGGTGTTCTCGCAGGCGACCCTCCTCGCCGTCGACACGCTGCACGCATCACTGAGGAGCCGCTGGGTGCGCGATCACCTGCCCGCGCTGCTGCTCGCGCAAGGGCCGAAGGCGCTCTCCTACTGGCAGTGGCTCGCTCTGCCCGTGCTCGGTCTGCTGTGCGCGGCCGCCGGACGCCTCCTCGAGTCCGTGTCGGGCGCGCTCGCGCGGCGGCTCGTCGCGAAGCGCCCCTGGGCCGTGCGGCTCCTGCCTCGACTCAGGCGCCCCGCGAGGATGGCATGGGCGCTCGTCCTGTTCTGGGCGCTCCTGCCCTACCTCGCGCTCACCTTGCGCGCGGAGGACCTCGTCGAGCGACTGCTCCGCGCGCTCGGCTACCTCGCGTTCTTCTGGGCGCTCGTGCGCGGCGTCACCGTCGCGGGGGACGAGATCGCCGAGGCGAAGTGGTCGAGCGCCCGCCCGAACGTTCGCTCGATCACCAGCGTCGCCGTCAGCCTCGGCAAGGTGGTCGTGGCCGCGCTCGCGCTCATGGTGGCGCTCTCCGAGCTCGGGTACCCGGTGACCACGGTGATCGCCGGCCTCGGGATCGGCGGCGTGGCGCTCGCGCTCGCCGCGCAGAAGACCGTCGAGAACCTCTTCGGCTCGGTGTCGATCCTCGCCGATCAGCCGTTCGGCGTCGGCGACACGATCAAGGTGGACGGCATCGAGGGGACGGTCGAGACGATCGGCCTGCGTTCGACGCGCATGCGCACCGTCGACCGCACGCTCGTCATCATCCCGAACGGAAAGCTCGCGGACATGCGCATCGAGTCGCTCGGGCCGCGCGACCGCATTCGCTTCGCCACGAAGCTCGGGCTCGCGCGCGACACCGACGCGGCCACGATCGAGGCGATCGTCGAGGCGCTCCGCGAGAAGATCGCGGCGCATCCTTCCGTGCTCGAGCAGGACGTGCTCGTGCACCTGTCGGGGCTCGGCGACTCCTCCTTCGACGTCGACGTGGCCGCTCCGATCGAGACGACGGACGCGACCGCGTTCGCGAAGATCCGCGAGGAGCTCTTGCTCATGTGCGTGCGGGTCGTGGCCGCGCACGGCGCGACGCTCGCGATACCGGCACGACACATCGTGAGCACCGGGAAGACCAGCTGATGGGCCAGCGCGAGGACATCCTCGGCACGATCCTCGACGGTCGGTATCGTGTCGAGGCCATCCTCGGGGCGGCGCATGCCGGAGGGACCGTCTTTCGCGGGCGTGACGCGGCGGCCGGCTCGAACGTCGTGGTGCGGTGTCCGGCGATCCCCGCGGCCCTGACCGGCGCTGCGCTCGAGACGGCGCTGGAGGCGTTCGTCGCGGAGGCCGGGCAGCTCGCGAAGATCAGCCAGAGCTCGAGCGACGTGGAGAAGCTGCTCGCATCGGGTGTCGCCGATCGCACCGACGGAGTACGTGTACCCTACACGATCTTCGAATGGCTCGCGGGCAGGTCGCTCGAGCGGCACATCGCGGAGCGGGCCGGGGGGTCGTCGATCGGAGAGGCACTCGTGATCCTCGAGCCGGCCGCGCGCGCGCTCGCGGTCGCGCACTCGATGGGGGTCGCACATCGCGACGTGCGGCCCGCAAACCTGTGGCTCGCCGAGACGGCCGGACGCACCACGCTGAAGGTCGCGGCATTCGGCATCGCGACCCGCGTGGGGCCCGGCGACACCGCATTCGCGCCGGAGTACGGGGCACCCGAGCACTTCAAGAAGTCGTACGGGGCGATCGGGCCCGCGACGGACGTCTACGGGCTCGCTCTGTGCGTGATCGAGATGGTCACCGGAAAGCGCGCGCTCGAGGGCGCCGACGCCGGCGAGCTCTACCTCGCCACGAGCGACCTCGCAAAGCGGCCGACCCTCCGCGCTCGTGGGTCACACGTCTCGGATGCCGTCGAGGCCGTGCTGCAGCGGGCGCTCGCCGTGGACCCGAAGCGACGGTGGCCGTCGGCGCGAGAGATGTGGGACGCGCTCGTCGACGCCGTGCCGGAGCTGACGCCCGCACCGCCGAGCGTGCGCACGCGGACGAGCGAGCGGCCGCCGGGGATCGGGGGCGGGTCGCATCCCGGCGTCACGCCTTACGTCGACTCGCCGCCCGCGAGCGTGCCGCCGGGGCTGGCGGAGCTGGCGCGTGCGGCCAGCTCGCAGGGGCCGCCGAGCGTGCGGCCGCCGATGACGAGCGTGCTCGCCGCGGCGCCGTCGGCAGCCGCGGTGCTGGCCGACGACAAGCGCCTGGGCGATTCGGTGCGCGTGAGCGACGCGCTGAAGGGCGAACGCGACGCGCTCGAGCGGGCGAGAGAGAGCGAAGGGGGCGATCGCAGCGGGACCTGGGCCTGGCTCGCGATGGCCGCGATCGCGGTGGTCGTCATCGGGGTGCTCGTCGCCAAGATGGGTGCGGGGACAGCGACGCAGGAGAAGCCGAGCGCGAGCGCGAGCGCGAGCGCGAGCCCGAAGGCGAGCGCGGCGCCGGCGGCGGAGCAGGCCGTGCGCGTGACGCCGTTCCTGGCCGACATGGTCAAGGTGCCTGCCGGCAGCTTCACGATGGGGTCCGACCACGACGGCAAGGGCGATAAGCCACCGCATCGCGTGACGATGACGCATGCGTTCTACATCGACCGCACCGAGGTTCGCGCGGACGCCTACGCGGCCTGCGTGGAGGACGGCGCGTGCACCTCGAACAAGGTGCATGCCGGCGAGGTCGTCGACAGCACCTACGGCTGCAACACCGACAAGGAGCGCCCGAAGCACCCCGCCAACTGCATCGACCGCATGCAGGCCGAGCAGTACTGCACGTTCGCGCGGAAGCGCCTGCCCACGGAGGCCGAGTGGGAATACGCAGCGCGCGGCACCGACGCGCGCGAGTATCCGTGGGGCAACGCCGCGCCAACCACGTGCGCGCAGGCGATCCTCACCGGCATGGTCGGCGACTGCGGCGATCGCAAGGGCACGTGGGAGATCGGAACGACCGCGGACGGCAAGACTCCGTTCGGTGCGCTCGACATGGCGGGCAACGTCTGGGAGTGGGTCGCGGACGGATACGAGGCCTACCCCGCGGCGGGCGATGCCGGCGACGTCGTCGACCCGAAGCTCGCGCTGACGCCGGGCGGTAAGGGCGTCCTCCGTGGCGGCTCGTGGGACTACTCGGTCACGAGCGCGAAGACGACCTACCGCCTCCCCTTCGTGCCCACGAGCGGCAACGTGAGCACGGGCGTCCGCTGCGCCCGCGACGCCGAGTAGCCGCACGCCTTCTGACTGGCGCTCGCGCGCGCCTGGCGCCGCGGGTGCTACGCTCGGTCGAGTCATGCCCGCCGCGGAACGAATCGGCAGCCTGATCGCGTCGAAGTACCGGCTCGAGGAGCTCCTCGGGGAAGGTGGAATGGGCGCGGTCTGGAAGGCCACCCACGTCACCGTGGGCAAGCGCTTCGCCGTGAAAATCCTGCACTCCGAGGTCTCGAAGCACCCCGACGCGAAGCGCCGCTTCACGCAGGAGGCGCAGGCCGCCGCGAAGATCGGGCACCCCGCGATCCTCGACGTGTACGACCTCGGAGAGGACGACGGCTCCCTCTACATGGTCATGGAGCTGCTCGAAGGCGAGTCGCTCGCCCAGCGAGTCGCGAGGGGGCCGCTCCCGATCGCAGAGGCCCTCGAGTACGCGGTCGGCGTGCTCGACGCGCTCGACGCGGCGCACGGCGCGAGCGTCATCCATCGCGACATCAAGCCCGGGAACGTGTTCCTCGTGCGCGGCGCGAGCGGAAGAGCGGCGGTGCGCGTCCTCGACTTCGGCATCGCCAAGTTCCAGGAGGCCGCCGACGGCGCGAAGACATCCACGGGCGCTGTGCTCGGCTCGGCGTTCTACATGGCGCCCGAGCAGGTACGCGCGGAGACGGAGATCGACGCGCGCGCCGACGTCTGGGCGGTCGGCACGACGCTCTACGAGCTGCTGGTGGGCGAGCCCGCCCACCTGGCGCCCACGCATGCCGCCGTCATCGCCAAGATCGTGATGAAGCCCGCGCCCCCGGTGAGCGACCGACGGAGCGGCGCAGACGCGGAGCTCGACACCATCGTCGCGCGCGCGCTCATGATCGATCCCGTGGAGCGTTTCGCCTCCGCCGCCGACATGCGGCGCGCCATCGAGACGTACCTGGTCGGGCACGCGGCGACGGGGATCTCGGCGCCGCCGCCGCCTCTCACGCCGTCGATGAAGCTTCGCCGCGAGAAGGCGAGCGAGAGCAACGGCGGCGAGACTCCGCGCGCTGTCGTCGCCGGCACCACCGATCTCTCGCCGCTCACCAACGACGCGCCGCGCTCGCGATCGCTCATGCCCCTCGCGCTGGGCGCCCTCGCGATCGGCATCATCGCGAGCCTCGCCTTCGCCTCGCGCACGAGCAGCGCTCCCGCTTCGCCCGCGCGCGCAGAGCCCGCGGCCGCGAGCTCCGTCGCCCTCGCTCCCGCGGAGCCCTCGGCCCTCCCCGCCTCCGCGACCCCGCCCGCGGCCGCGACCCCATCCGCGTCCGCGTCCGCGTCCGCGTCCGCGTCGGCGACCCCTCGCCGCCTCCCCGCTCCCCCGCCCTCCTCCCGCCTGGCGACCCCGTGCGCCGCCGGCGAGGTCCTGACCGACGGCCACTGCTGCGTCCGCGGCTTCGTCTGGCGCGAGGGCCACTGCGAGCGCGACATCGCCCTCACCGCGCCCTTCTGAACGACCCCCGCGAAGCGCGTCGCTGACCGAGCGGACTGGTCCGCTCAGGCCACGTCCCCTCAGCCGCGCTCGTCCTCTTCTTCGCTGTCCTTCATGCGCGCCGCCTTCCGGAAGAAGAGCGCGCCCGCCAGGTACATCGGAATCGAGGTCACGACCACGACGAGCGCGAATCTAGGGCTCTGACGCGTCTCCGGCCTCGCGAAGACGAAGCACGACGTGTCGACGAGGATGGCGAGGACGAACACGACCAGGCCCAACACGCGCGCGGTCATACGATCGGTGATCATCGGCGTAATGCCGCTGTATCATCGCCCCCGATGAGGCGCACGTCCTGCCTGGTAGTCCTTGCCTTGAGCACCGCCGTACTCGGCCCTGCGGCGGCGTTTTTCGGGGGTGGGTGCGGCGTGAGCCCGCCCGTCACCGTCGTGCACGTCGGCGTCGGCGAGCGCACCGAGGCCATCAAGGGTGACATGGTCAAGACCCGCCGCGGCGACCAAGAGCCCTTCGTCGGACTGCGCACCGGCTTCGCCGTCGTCCGCAGCGCCGAGGACTGGCAGAACGCCTGGCCCGGCGGCGTCGTGCCGGCGATGCCCGCGACCCTCGACACCGCACGCTCGATGCTCCTCGTCGCCGTCGCCGAGGACAAGGACACCGTGCAGCTCCAGATCCAGAAGGTCCTCGAGACCGGCGATCGCCTCCACGTCTTCGTCCGCGAGACGAAGGCCGGTGAGAACTGCACCACGAAGCGCGAGCACACGCCGTTCGACGCCGTCGTCACCGAGCGCATCGACAAGCCGGTGAAGTTCTACGTCGAGGAGGAGCGCGCCGAGTCCTGCGGGAACCCGCCGGCCGTCGCCGTGAACTGCCGCGTGAACGACGCGCCCGCGTGGAAGCCGAAGGTCTCCGCGATGCCCGGCGACAAGGTCGAGTGCGAGATGACCGCCGAGACACGCGGGAAGTTCGCGCTCGTCGACAGCTCACTCACGCTCGGCGACCTGCCGGGCGGCTCGGCGTCGAAGCTCGCGTACACGAAGGGCACGCTGCGGGGCACCTTCACCGTCGACGTCTTCGGTGCCTACGGAGTGAAGGCCGAGGCCAAGGACGAGGCAGGCCGCACCACGGTCGTGACGGCCCCGGTCGAGGCCGTGCCGCCGAAGTCCCGCGACGTCCTCGTGCAGCTCGTGTGGACGAACTTCGACGCGAGCGACGACCCGAACGCGTTTCCGCGCGTGAAGCTCCGCGCGACCGAGGAGACCAAGGACGCCAGGAACAAGCCGCTCGCGCACGAGTGCACGGTCGACACGCCGCGCCCCGAGCTGTGCGACGCGAAGGTGCACGGCGCGAACACGCTCATGACCCTGAAGGCGGGCGACAAGCGCATTCCCCTCGACGTGCTCTACGCCGATGAACGCGCCGACAAGGGACCGCTCGTCTGCATCCAGGTGTACTTCGACGGCACACGCACCGGGGAGACCTGCGACCGCAAGCATCGCGACCCGGACGAGCGCTGGAACGTCGGCATCGTGGACATGGCCACGGGCAAGCTCCTCGACCCCGCGCCCGTCGCCGACGCGGGCACGCCCGACAGCGGGAGCGCCGATGCCGCTGCCCCGGTGAAGAAGCCCGCGGCTCCGAAGCCGCCGGCGAAGAAGTAGGTCGCTCAGGCCGTGTGATTCACACGGCACGAGCTCCCGAAGGTCGCTCAGCCTTCGATGAAGAGCGCGAGCGTCTTCATCGTGACCCACGCGATGCCCGCGCTCAGCGGGAGCGTGAGGACCCAAGCCGTGAGGATGTTCCCCGCGACGCCCCAGCGGACGGCGCTCACGCGCTTGCTCGCGCCGACGCCCATGATGGATGCGTTGATGACGTGCGTGGTCGAGACGGGGACGCCGAACTGGCTCGCGCCGAGGATCGTGATCGCGCCGGCCGTCTCCGCGGCGAAGCCCTGGATGGGCGTGATGCGGATGATCTTCGAGCCCATCGTCTTGATGATGCGCTTGCCGCCGCCCATCGTGCCGGCAGCGATGGCGCCGGCGCACGCGATGATGACCCACGTGGGGACCTTGTCGCCGTGGGGCAGCATCCAGTGCGGAAGCGCCCCGGAGTGACCCGCGGAGACGAAGGAGATGAGCGCGAGCGTGATGATGCCCATCGACTTCTGCGCATCGTTCGAGCCGTGTGCGAACGCCATCATGCAGGCCGACACGAGCTGGAGGCGGCGCGAGACGTTGTGAACGACCTTCGGAGTGCGCCTCCGGACGATCCATAGCAGCGCGATCATCAAGATGAACGCGACGAAGAAGCCGATGAGCGGCGAGGCGACGAGCGGGATGAGCACCTTCTGGTAGAGCGCGTTCCACTTGAACGCGGAGACGCCGGCCTTGCCGACGACCGCCCCCGCGAGGCCGCCGATGAGCGCGTGCGACGAGCTCGAAGGGATGCCGTACCACCACGTGATGAGGTTCCAGATGCACGCGCCGATCAGCGCGGCGAGGACCACCGTCTGCGTGACGATCAGCGGGTCGGCGAAGCCGGACGCGATCGTCTTCGCGACGGCGGTGCCCGTGATGGCGCCGAAGAAGTTGAGGATGCCCGCGATCATGACCGCGGTGCGGACGGGTAGGACGCCCGTCGAGACGACGGTGGCGATCGCGTTCGCCGCATCGTGGAAGCCGTTGATGTAGTCGAAGATGATCGCTGCGACGATGACGCAGACGAGCAGGCTAACCATTCTTGACGGCCAGGTTGGCGAGGATGTCGGCGATCGAGTCGCACTGATCGACGGCGTTCTCGAGGTCCTCGAGGACCGTCTGTTCGCGGATCAGCCTCTTCGCGTCGACGGCGGGGTCCTTGAAGAGCGACGAGATCGCCTCGCGGTAGACGGTGTCGGCATCCTTCTCGATCTTGCGGAGCTCGCGGGCGACGCCAACGATCTCGGCGTACTCGTGGCGGCGAAGCTTGGGCATCACGTCGTCGATGCGATGCGTGCAGTCGACGAGGATCTTCACGAGCTGCTTCATCGGCTCGGTCGGCACCTCCACGCCGAGCATGGTGCACGCGCGGATCGCACCGTTGGTGAGGTCGAGGACGGTGTCGAGCTCCGATGAGAGGCGCTGAAGGTCCTCGCGGTCGATGGGGGTCACGAACGTCTTCGCGAGCGCCTCCTCCATGGCGTGCACGATCGCATCACCCTCGTGCTCGCACTTCTGGACCGCGGCGCGCGCCTCGTCGGCCGTCTGGCCGTTCTCGGTGAACTTCGCGAGCGCCTTCGCGCCGCTGTGCGCAGCCTTCGCCTGTTGCTCGAGGAAATCGTAGAAATGATCTTCTCTCGGAAGCAGGAAGCGGATGACGTCCTGGAGCCCCATCAGCAGACTGCCTTTCGTGACGCGATGTCGTCGAGCCGTTCCATGCCAGCTTTGTCCGCCATTGTCGCGGCTGAATCTAGCCGACCTTCGGTTCGATGTGTCGGGTGCGCTTCGCACGACGAAGGCCTTTTGTGACGGTTCCTGCGTCGATCGTGTGACGGTCTGGTTGCGAACGGGAGAATCACGATGAAATCCTCGGAAGCACGCAAGCTTGTGGTCGTTGCACTCGTGCTCGGCGCGGGCTGCGGGCCTGCGCCCGTCCCCGATCGAGGCCCCAGCGTGCCCCTCGCCATCGGGCCCGCGGCTCCTCCTCGTCCCGTGCTGCCGCCCGCCCCGGAGGTCTTGCCACGCGCGCCCGAGGATCTGGGCCTTCTCGTGCGCGTGAGCGACCCCGAGCAGCTGGCGCGCGACGTCGTCGCGCTCCTCCCCTCGAGCGCGGCTGCGACGGCGCTAGAGCCCGCGCAGCTCGTCATGATGCTGCTGGGGCGCAAGCTGGGAGCCCTCGTCGACATGTCGCAGCCCATCGACGTGACGAGCAACGCAGATTCAGCGTTTGTCGTGTCGATGGCCGTCAAGCAGGACGCCGAGGCGAAGCTCGGCGACGGCCTCGTTCTCCGCGAGGAGGGCGGCCTGCTCCACATCGGAAAGGCCGACGCCCCTCAGGCCGAGGCGGGCCGCATGGGGGCGTGCGCCTTCGCGAGCGCGGCAGGTCGCGCGACGACGAGGCTCGTCTGTGCGTCCGACGAGGCCGCGCTGAACCGCTCCGCGGCGTACCTCGCACGCAACGTCGCCGCCGAGCCGCTCGACGTGGACGCGAGAGTGACGCTGCCCGGCCGCATCCTCCGCGACAAGCGAGACTCGACCGCGAAGGCGATCGGCGAGGCCGCGAGCGCACGGCTCGGCGCGGCGCTCGTGGAGCGATTCCTCGAGGAGATCGAGCGCGTCGACGCGAACGTGCGCTTCGGGAACGCCGGCATCGAGGTGGGCCTCGATCTGCGGCTGTCGGCGCGAACGTCGATGCTCTCGCAAGTGCTCGTGTCACGGAGCGCGCCGGCCGTGCCGCCGCGCGCGTTCTATCGGCTGCCGGTCGACGCGCTGCTCGCGCTCCACACGACGGGGGCGCTCGGTGAGGACATCGCTCCGCTCCGCAGGGCGCTCGCCGACAACATCGAGGGCACGCTCGTCCAGGACGGCTATCGCGCCGACAAGAGTCACGAGCTCCGCGAGCGCATCGAGTCGTTGCTCTTCACGGGCGGGCCGCTCGTCGTCGGCGCGGGCGTCGCGGGCGGACGCGAGGGCGCCGAGAGGGCCCTCGCCGCGTTCGACTCCGCGAGCCCGCCGGAGCTGGCGCGGAGCGAGGCGATGGCACGCGGCGCCCTGCTCCCCTGGGTATTGATCGGCGTCGAAGAGCCCGGCTCGAAATGGACGACGGGCCTCCGCGAGCTCGTTCGGCGTGGTCAGGAGGCCGACAAGACGCGCCGCCCCGGCTCCACGTCGAGCTCGCCGCGCGACCCCGACGGCGATCACGTCGACATCCGCATCGGCACGCTCGACCCGAGCCTCAAGCTTCCGAAGGACGCACTGCACGTCGAGGTCCTGATCGCTCCGCGCACGAAGGGAAAGCGCCCGACGCGCACCGCACACCTCTTCGTCGTGCCGAAGGGCACGGGCACGTGGCTCGGCTACAGCGAGGACATGAGCGCCATCGCGTCACGGCTCCGCCTCGCAGTCGACGACACGACGGAGGCCGGTACGCTCTCGAGGTCCTCCGAGGCGACGTCTCTGCGCTCGCGTCCGGCGCTCGGGGCCGGCCTCTTCTCGCTCGCGGGAATCGGGCACTTCGCGACGAAGACGACGACCGCCGACGATCTACGTCGAGCCTCACGGAACGTGTCGCGCGCGGCGAGCCTGGGCGCGCACGGGAACCAGATGCTCACGTGGGTCGCCACGGCAGACCCGACGCCAGGCTCGGTGCGCGTCTCGCTCGCCACGGAGGTATCGCGCCCGACCGCGGCGGACGTCCTCCGCCTGCTCGGCATGTGAGGTCTCGATACGACGCGAGGTGATCGCCGATTGAAGAGACAGAGAGTCGGGTAGACGCGGAGACTACGCGGAGAGGTCCCGCCTCGATTCCTCGCTGGACACGCGTCGTGCCGGGGAGATCCCGCAAGGCCGGGTTCACCCCGGTGGGGAGACTCAATCCCGCCCTGCGCAGGTCCTTCCTCGCTCCCTTGTCTCGCCCTGCATCAGACATCTCTGCTTTGCGGGTTCCCTTCGGAACCACGAGGGTCCAGTCAGCGATCGAGGCACTACCCCTCCGCGCTGTCTCCGCGTCCCCGCGTCTCTCTGTCTCTTCCTCTCCGCTCAGGTCGCGACGCCGATGTACGCGCGCGCTCGCACGACACCGCGCTCGAGCAGCGGCTCGATGCGCGCGACGAAGCCCGCGCGACGGAGCCGCGCGACGAACGGATCGGACGGGTAGCCGCTCCACACGCTGAAGATCCCGCGGGACCGGAGCGCCTCGCGCGCCACGGCTACTCGCGGGTCGCCGGGATGTCGGGAGTCGCCACCGTCGCGGGCCCCGCGGGCTTCGACTCGGCGCTGCTTCGCGGCTGGGCTCCGCGCGGCCGACCGTGACCGCCGCCCGCGTGGGCCGAGGCGCGTGGTGCAACCGGGACCGCAGGCGCAACGGCGGTCGTCGCGAGAGGGCCCGCCGTGCTCGGATCCAGCGAAGGAGGGGCGAGCCCAGGCATCGTGCTCGGATCCGTCGGCGCACTCGGCTCGGCCGTCGGGCCGGTCGCGACGGCGGTGGGAGCGACCGGCGGCGCACTCCGATGCCCGAGCACCGTGGCGACCAGGAAGGCCGACAACGCGAGCGCGCCGACGAACATGGCGGCCCACAGCGCGGCGGTGCGCGAGGAGATGTCCGGCTTCTCGATCGGGCTGGCGGTGGCGCCGCTCATCGGCGGGCTCGTCCACGCGCTGCGCGCCGCCGAGTTGAAGGAGGGCACGCTGGGCTGCGGCGGCGGAGCCGAGGCGACGAGCGCCGGTCCGAGGATCGCGATGCGTTCGAGCGAGGGGGTCGCGACGGCGCCGGCGTAAGGAGCGAGCATGCGGGCGAGCTCGATGACGTCGCCGAGGCGGGTGTTGCGGTCTCGCTCGAGGCACCGCGCGACCACGTGCTCGAGCCCCTGCGGGAGATCGGGCTTCGCGTCACGGAGGCTCGGGATGGGCCCGTGGACGATCCCCTGGATGAGCTCGCCGAGCGACGTGGCGTGAAACGGAGCCTTGCCGCTGATGAGGCGAAAGAGGATGACGCCGAGCGACCAGACGTCGCTTCGTATGTCGGCGTCGCGCGCGGAGATGATCTGCTCGGGCGCCATGTAGCTCGGAGAACCGAGGAGGTCGCTAGCCCGCGTGACCACGCTGTCGTCGGGTCGGTTTCGCGGGCGGCCGCCGGGATTCGTGTCGTCCTCGATGCCGAGTTCGAGGACCTTGGACACGCCGAAGTCGAGGACCTTCACGACCGGCTCGCCGCTCTGGCCCTTCGTGAGGAAGAGATTGGCCGGCTTGAGATCGCGATGAACGATGCCGTGGCCGTGGGCCTCGGCGATCGCCTCGCATGCCTGGAGGATGTACTCGCACGCGTCGGCGACCGGCAGCGGGCCGCGCTTGTGGAGGAGGTCGGAGAGGTCGGTCCCCTCCAGGTACTCCATGACCATGTACGGCGAGCCGCCGTCGAGCGCGCCGACGTCGAGGACGCGCGAGACGTGCTTGCTCTTGAGGCGCACCGTGTTGCGCGCCTCGCGGAGGAAGCGGCTCTTGTACTCGGGGGTGCAGACCTCTGCGCGCATGAACTTCAGCGCGACCATCTGACCGAGCTGGAGATGGCGCGCCGCGACGACGTAGCCCATGCCGCCCTCACCGAGGACGCGCTCGACGCGGAATTTCCCGGCAATGACGTCTCCCGGGCCGATACCGCTCACGGGGGAGAGTGTGCTCGTCCGGCCCCGGCAAATCAAGAACGGGGGCTCCGGACACCAAAGGTGGCCCAGGACAGGCCGGATCTGTCCGGGCCAGCCACGCGCGACGGCAAGTCGGCGGAATCAGGTGGGGAGGCCGCAGGCATGCGCATCGCTAAGAGCGGTCGGCATGATAGGTCGCCTGGCGGTTCGTCTCGTCGTGTTCGTCCTCACGCTCTGCGTCGGCTGCACGCTCGCCTCGCGTGCACGCGCCTCACCCCGCTCGGCCGACTCGGCACGACCGACGGAGGACCTGCTCGCCGAGGGCGAGCTCGACGCGGAGGACCTCGTCGGGCGCGCAACCGTCGGCCGCACCGCGCCTCGTTTGTCGCCTGGCGGAGAGGCATGGGTGTCGCTCGGCGGCTTCACACGGGAGACGACGCTCGGGGCGAGAGAGGTCGGTGGCATGGTCGTCGTCGGGCTGCCGCTCGATCGCTTCGCGCGCGTGAGCGCACGGACCGTCGTGCCGTCGAGCCCGAGCGTCGGCGGCCCCAGCGTGGCCGTAGCGAGCACGGTGGAGGAGCAGAGCTTTGCCGTGACACCACGGCTCGCGCGCGCGACCGTCGAGGCCGCGTGGAGAGCGGCGGGGCTCGGGAACGACGACGCACGGCTCGACGCCATCGTCTCTCGGGCACGGTGGAGCGCGGTGCTCCCCGAGACGAGGCTGCGCGCCATCCGCTACGACGACCAGCGCCTCTCTACCGAGTCGACGGCCGACGTGAACCGGCTCCGCGACTCGGCCGGCGCGAACGTCGGGCTGGAGGCACGGCTCACGTGGCGCTTCGACCGGCTCCTCTACGCTGACGACGAACCGTCGTTCGAGCGGATGCGGCTCGAACGGCACGACGCGCGCGCGCGTGTCGCGGGCCGCGTGCTCGAGGCGCTCTTCCACTGGCACCGCGCCTGGCTCGAGGTGCGCTGGGCGCAGGCGGCATCGCGCGACGCGCGTGAGCCGCCGGGGCGGCCGTCGCGTGACGAGACCGAGGCCACGCTCCGTGTCATGGAGGCGGAGGCAACGCTCGATGTGCTCACGGGTGGCTGGTTCACGGCCTCGCGGCCACGCTTCGCGGTCACTCGACCGATCGTTCCGGTCACGCCGTCACCGCCCGAGGCGCTGTGAGTACGGCGCTCCGGGCGGGTGTTACGCTCGCGGTCGTGTCGATCGACGAGCTCATCCCCTCCACGCTGGCGCCTTCCCCCGAGCAGATCGAGATCCTCCTCGAGCTCGCGTATCTCGTCACGGCCGTCGATGGTCGGCTGGCCGACGAGGAGATCGTCGCCTTCGAGACGATCGCATCGCGCCTGTATCGCAGGGCGGTGAGCACGCCGCAGCTGGACGCGCTCATCGAACGCTTCGCGCACAACGTGGAGCGAGAGGAGATCGAGGCCCGGGTGCGCGACCTGGTCCCCACGCTCGACAAGGACCTTCATGCCGTGGCGTACCGACTCGCGCTCGGTGTTGCCTTCGCCGATCATGAGGCCAGCATCGAGGAGGACGCGCTGCACAAGGTGCTCGGCGACGCGCTGGGGCTGACGCGCGAGATCCGCGCCGCGCTGTCACGACAGGTCGCGCTCGGGGGTGGCAAGGCCCGCCTCGGCGCGCCGCCCACGGAGCCGCCCACGGAGTAGAAGCCGCCGGGTCGACGTGCTCAGTGCGCGAAAGCGGCGCACGGGTCTTCGTCCGTGGCGCGCGGCGTGAACCACACGAAGTCGAACGGGAGCGCCGTCGCGTTCCAGCGCGAGGCATAGGTCGACGGGTCCGGTTTGTCGGCCTGCACCTCGGTGAACGCGAGGCTCACGAGCGGCCTCTTCGGATCTCGGGCGAGAAGATCGCGGCCCGCGCCGCGGTCGCGCCGGGTGTGGCCGGTTCCGGCGATCAGCACCGCGTCTTCCTTGTGGGCAGCGTCGGTGGCGGCGATGAGCGCGTTCGCCATCGCAGCGTCTCGCGCACGCTGGAAGCGGAGCATGGCACCGACCCTCGACTCCGGCAGATGCCCGCAATGGCTCTCGCGGAGCTCGTCGCGCAGCGAGGCCTCCTGCTCCGCCGTGAGCGGCGTCCCTTCGTCGAGCGGCTCGGCGGCAGGAGCGAGCGAGGCATCACTCGCCGTCGGCTTCGTCATCATCGCGCGCATGCGCGACCGGGGCAGCCCCGTCGCCACGATCGGGAGATCTGCGTCGAGCGCGAGCTGCGCGATGGGCGCGTAGTCGGTCCACGGCGGCCAGCCCGACTTCTCCCAGCTGACCGCGCTCGCGAGGCTTGCGGCGTCGCGGGGGTGCTCGCGTCGCGAGGCGTCGATCGCGGGCTGGTCGTCGCCATCGAACATCTCGAACGCCACGACGGGCTTTCGGCCTGCGTCGACCATGGCACGGAGCAGGCGCGCCTGGAGCGCGTGGTGGTCCGGGTTGTCGTGCTTCTCACCGAGCAGCACGTAGCCACGAAGCGCGGCCAGTACCTGCCCCTCCTCGACGAAGCGGCTCTCGCGCACGCTCCAGATCCGGCCGACGAGCGGCTGGTCACCGTCGAGGTGCGTCCTCCACGTCACGGTCTTCTGCGAGGCGCTCGGGCGCGCGTTCGTCGTCGCGGGCCTGGCCGGCGAGGCCGTCGGCGGGGTGCAGGCGACGGCGCCCAGGGCCCCCAGGGCGAGCAGGAGGGAGGGCACGAGTCGCATGGACCGGCGAGCCTACTCCGAAGCGCCGCTTGACGCCGGACGAGCCCGCGTGCCATTGCTTCTCCCATGCTCGCCGAGTCGCGGATCAAGCTCGAGGACCTTCAAAGGCGTCTCATGACGCTAAGGGGGCATCTTTGACGTCCCGAAGCTCAAGGACGAAATCAATCGGCTGAACGAGTCGACGATGGCCCCCGGCTTCTGGGATGACTCCAAGAAGGCGCAGGTCGTCACCCGCAAGCGCGCCGGGATCGAGCAAAAGGTCGACGAGGTCGAGAAGCTCACGCGCGAGATCAACGACGCCCAGGAGATGCTCGAGCTCGGCGCTGCCGAGAAGGACGAGAGCATCGTCAACGAGATCGCCGGGCAGCTGCCCGCCCTCGAAGCGGGCCTCCGCAAGGCCGAGCTCGGGCGCATGCTCTCCGGCCAGGTCGACCACGCCAACGCGATCCTCAGCATCCATCCCGGCGCCGGCGGCGTCGACGCGAAGGACTGGGGCCAGATGCTCATGCGCATGTACATGCGCTGGTGCGAGCGCCGCGGGTACAAGACGGAGATCGTCGACTTCGAGGACGGCGACGAGGCCGGCATCAACAGCGTCTCGTTCACCGTCGCCGGAGATCACGCGTTTGGTTACCTGCGCAGCGAGATCGGCGTGCATCGGCTCGTCCGCATCTCGCCGTTCGACGCGAATGCACGGCGCCAGACGGCCTTCGCGGCCGTCGAGGTCACGCCCGACATCGAGGACGAGATCGACATCGTCGTCAAAGACGAGGACCTCGAGACCACGACGATGCGCGCCGGCGGCAAGGGCGGCCAGAACGTCAACAAGGTCGAGACGGCCGTGCGCATGAAGCACATTCCGTCCGGCATCGTCATCGTGTGTCGCGCCGAGCGCTCGCAGCTCCAGAACCGGCGCACCGCGCTGAAGATGGTCAAGGCGAAGCTCTACGAGATGGAGATGCAGAAGCGGGAGGACGCCGCGGCGGCCTACCAGGCCACGAAGACGCAGATCGGCTGGGGCAACCAGATCCGCAGCTACGTCCTCGCGCCGTACCGCCTCGTGAAGGACCTCCGCACCGCCTATGAGGTCGGAAACGTGGACGGCGTCCTCGACGGCGACCTCGATCCGTTCATCGAGGCGTACCTCCTGGCCGCGGCCGGCGGAAACCTGAAGAAGGGCGGCGTCACCGAGGACGTCGAGGCCTGAGAGTCCGCGTAGACTCGGGGTCGTGAGTCAGGAGCTACGTATCGGCGTCGATCTCGGCGGCACCAAGACCGAGGCGGTCGTGGTCCGCCTCGGCGGTCCCGACCCCGAGGTGCTCGCGCGTCGCCGCATCGCGACGGCACGTGACCTCGGGTACGAGCACATCGTCGCGCAGACACGCGCGCTCGTCGTCGACGTCGCGCGCGACGCGGGGCTCGCGCTCGACGGAGCTGCCATCAGCGGCATCGGCGTGGGCATGCCCGGCTCCATCACGACGCGAAGCGCCGACGGGAGCACCTCGCCGGTGCCGCTCGTCAAGAACTCGAACACGACGTGCCTCAACGGCATGCCGTTCCGCGCGGACCTCACCAAGGCGCTCGGCCGCACCGACGTCGCCTTCGCGAACGACGCGAACTGCTTCGCGCTCGCCGAGGCCGTATGGGGAGCCGCGCGCGGCGCTCGCGTCGCCTTCGGCGTCATCATGGGCACGGGCGTCGGCGGCGGTGTCGTCATGCGTGACCTTCGCGAAGGACCCGGTACGCGCGCGCGCGCCTGGGACGGCGCGCAGGGAATCGCCGGGGAGTGGGGCCACGTCGTGCTCGACGCGACCGGCGGTCCGCCCTGCTACTGCGGCCGCCGCGGCTGCATCGAGACCTATCTCTCGGGCCCGTCCATCGAGCGCGACTTCACCGCACGGAGCGGGAAGTCCCTGCACCTCGCCGCGATCGCCGAGCTCGCGAAGGAGGGCGACGCGGTCGCCGCTCCGCTCCTCGCCGAGCGCGTCGACATCTTCGGCCGCGCACTGTCGGTCGTGATCGACGTGCTCGACCCCGACGTCATCGTCCTCGGCGGCGGCGTGTCGAACCTCGAGCTGCTCTATGCCGAGGGCGTCCGCGCCGTGGCCCGCTGGGTCTTCAACGACGAGCTCGTGACGCGCATCCTCAAGAACGAGCTCGGCGACAGCGCCGGCGTGCTCGGCGCTGCGCTCCTCGACCTCGCGTAGGTCCGTTCGTCGATCACGGGCCGAGCACCCAGAGGCTCTGGCCCTTCGCGGCCGTCTGACGCGCGAAAAGCGCCAGCTCACGTGCGGTGCCGGCGATCTCGCCGGTCGATCGCTGCGCGAACGCCTCGAGCTCGGCGTCCAGCTTCACGAGCGCCTCGGGGCCGAACAGCCGCGGCAAGAACAGATCGAAGCCCGGAAGCGCGCGGGCGAACGCCTCGTGCATGAGCGTCATCGCCGCGAGTGAAACGAACGACGAGTCATCGAGCCAGTGCTTGAAATCGGAGCGATCGGGGCGGTCGCCGGACTTCGCGACCTGCAGCTCCGTCCAGGCGCCGCCCTTCATCCCCCGTGCCACGCGCATCGTTCCGCCGGTCTCCGTTCCCGCCGCATCGACGGGCATCAACATCCCCACGGGCATCGTCGGCCCGGCGGGCGCGGCGTCGGCCGGCGCGCCACGGTCCTCGGAGCACGACCGACAACCTCCGGTCGCAGCCGCCAGCGCAACGGCGAGCGCCAGCCGGATGCACGAGAACGCCTGCAGGGACCGTCGGGTCATGCCCGAGCTGTAGCACTCGAATCGACGACGGTGGACGGCGAGGACGCTCGCGGGCTACGTCTTCTGCCGTGAACGAGGACGAGATCGAGCCGGAGCCCGAGCCCGCGCCCGAGAAGCGCAAGAAGGCGAAGCGTCGGCTTCCGGGCGCCGGTCCCTCGCGCTTCCGCGGCGTGTGGGTCGCGATCGCGGCCCTCTACCTCGTCACGGTGTGGCTCGACGGCGTCGGGAGCACCTGGCCCGCGAAGCTCACCCCGCGCCCGTGGCTCTACTTCTCGCAGGTCGCGGCCCTCTTCGTGAACGCCGCCCCGAAGGTGATCGACTACCGCGCCGAGGGCTGGTCGTGCAGCGAGCGTCGCTGGACGGAGGTCGACGTCCGCCCGTACTTCCGCATCGACGCCGACAACAAGGAGAACCGCTTCCAGCGCGCGCTCCAGTTCTATCGGAAGAACCGCAACGTGATGCGCGCGCTCGAGGACTTCATCGTCGCGCGGCAGAACGCGAGCGGTTCCGCACGCATCGGCGGCGTGCGCTTCTCGAGCCTCCGCCTCGACTATCCCGCACCCGGTCAGCACGTCGCGCCGTTCGAGCAGAAGCCCGTGAGCGCCTACTCCGGCGAGCAGAAGCACGACTGGTACTGGACGCCGAAGTCACGCCGCCTGCAGCGCTGCGGGAGCGAAGCGGCCGGCAGCGGAGCCGGCACGAGCCCCGCCGACAAGGACGACGAGAGCGATCGTCCGCGCGATCAGGGCGCTCCGAAGGACTCCGACAAGGAGCTCGACCCGTGAGCGCGCCGACCTCGCACATGTTCGTGGGCGACCGCCTCTTCTCCTGGCTCAAGAAGCCCGTTCCCGTCGCGCGCCTCGAGCTCGTTCGCATCGCGGCGCCGCTCGCCATCCTCGGCTTCATGTCGAGCCGCATCGCCTACGCGGACGAATGGCTGGGCGACGGAGGCTTTCGCGTTCCCGACCTCGGCTACGCCGATCCGCGACAGCCCCTCTACCTCCCCGCGCTCCCGAGCTGGGCCGCGTGGTCGGTGGCGCTCGCCATGGTCGCCTCGGGGCTCGCGCTCTCGCTCGGCTTCCAGGCTCGTCGCGCGGCATGGCTCTTCGCGGCGACGGGCGCCTACGTGGCGCTGAGCGACAGGCTCGCGGCGTTCAGCGTGAGCAAGCTCACGCCCGTGGTCGCCATCGCGCTCGCCCTCAGCCCTTGCGGCGTGCGCTTCGGCATCGATGCGTGGCGCGCCAAGCAGGCCGCGCCGAAGAAGGCGCTCCCGCGCGAGGTCGTGAGCGGCTCGGTGCGGTTCTTCCAGATCCTCGTTCCGGTCATCTACTGCGCGTCGGGCATCGCGAAGGCGCGCGGCGACTGGCTCAAGACGCCGTACGTGCTCTGGTCGCACCTCCACAGCTCGTACCAGACGAGCGTGACGCTCTTCCTGGCGAACCTGCTGCCGCCCTTCGCGTGGACGCTCTTCCAGGTGATGACGCTGACCCTCGAGACGTTCGCGCCCCTGTGGTTCTCGTGGAGCCGCACGCGCCCGTACGCGCTCCTGGCCGCGGTCGGCATGCACGCGATGATCGGGCTGATGTTCGGCCCGGTGCGCTACTTCGCGATGCTGATGATGACGCTCCTCATCGCGTCGCACCTCTCCGAAGCGCGCCTCGATCAGGTCACTCGCCGACTGGCGAAGCTGACGCGCTCCTAGCGGTTTCCGGTGACGCGGTGACGCGGTGACGCGAAGCCAACGCGGAGATTTATTTGCTCGAGACATGCCGGTTGATGGCGCGTGTCTCGAACCAAAAAAGCTCCGCGTCTCCGCGGCTCCGATCCCCGTCAGGGGACGGGATCGGGCTTGACGCCCTTCGAGGCGGCGTTCGCGCAGCCGAGCTCGACGCCCGTGGGCCCCGTGTTCGTCTTCACGATCTTGAACTCGACGCGTCGGTTCTTCTCCCAAGCCTCTTCGTTGTGGCCGGGGTCCTCAGGGCAGAACTCGCCGTAGCCCTTGCTGCGCATGTGGTCCTTCGGGACCTTGCGCTGCACGAGAGCCGTCATGACGCTGTTCACGCGGTCCTGCGTGAGCTTCAAGTTGTACTCGTCGGTCGCGCGCTCGTCGGCGTGGCCGGCGATCTCGATCAACGTGAACTCGGGGTGGTGGATGAGCGTCGTGGCGACGGCATCGAGGATCTCGTTCGACTCCGGGAGGATCTCCGCCGAGGCCTTCTTGAACTTGATCTTCTTGAGGATGACGATGTTCTTGTCGTCGATGATGACGTTGCCCTTGTCCGGGCAGCCGTCCTCGTCCTGATAGCCGTTGTACGTCTCGGGCTCGTTCGGACACTTGTCGACGACGTCGGGGATCTGGTCCTTGTCGTTGTCCGGATCCGGGCAACCGTCCTTGTCCTCGAAGCCGTCCTTGTCCTCGGGGTCGTTCGGACAGAGGTCCTTCTTGTCGGGGATGCCGTCCTGGTCGTTGTCCGGGTCGGGGCAGCCGTCCTTGTCCTGGAAGCCGTCCTTGTCCTCGGGATCGTCCGGGCACTTGTCGAGCTTGTCGGGGATGCCGTCGCCGTCGCGGTCGCCGTCGGAGCCCTCGGGACAGCCGTCCTCGTCCTGATCGCCGTCGCGGTCCTCAGGCTCGTTCGGGCAGCGGTCGTCCTTGTCGAGGATGCCGTCGTTGTCGTTGTCGGGCTCGGGGCAGCCGTCCTGATCCTGGAAGCCGTCGAAGTCCTCCGGCGAATCGGGACACTTGTCGACGTCGTCCTTGATGCCGTCGCCGTCGCGGTCTCCGATCGAGGGCTCGAAGATGAAGCCGACGAAGGCGCGGAAGTCCGCGGCCTCGAAGCCCTGCGTGTAACGCGGGCCGGCGCCGAGCATCAGGTAGCTGTTGCGCTCGACGAAAATCTTGAGGCCGCCGACGACCTCGTTCGAGGGCTTCACCGCGCTCGCGGCGTCGCCGGAGAGCAGGTACGTCGCGTACGTGTCGGCGACGAGATCGACCGGCTCGAGGATGCGGTAGGCGAGGCCGGCGCCGTACGTGACGCGGTTGCCGTCCTTGAAGAGCCCGTCCTTCAAGGTGATCGACGTGTCGCTGGGCGAGTGCAGGCGGGCGCCGACGTTGACGCCGACCTTGAATTGCCCGGTGGAGCCGAAGCGCTTCTCGCCGATGACCTGCGGCCAGACCCACACGCTCGGGTCGGCACCGGCGTCACGCGGCGCGTCCGAGACAGGCACGCCGACCTGCGCCGAGACCGCGAGGCCGAAGCCGCGCTCGACGCGGAGGATGCGGAGCTTTCCGTGGAGCGCGATGTAGCTGACGGTCTGCGAGTCGAACTCGTTGCCGAACCACTGCTGGCCGTTGGGGCTCGTGGCCGTCGGGCCCGTCTGCGTCGCGACCGGCGGGGTGGCCTTGTTCACCTGCGCGCCGCCCGACATCAGGTTCACCGGCATCGTGAGGCCGAGAACGAGGATGTTGGCGATGCCGTAGTTGAACTGGAACGTCCCCTGGAAGGAGTGGTTGATCAGCTGGTCGTCGCTCTGCCCGCGGTTCTCGACCCGCAGCAGGTTCCGCCCGTAGTCGAGCACCAGCCCGAAGCTGATGTCGTTCTTCCCGAGGATGTCAGAGCCATTGGTGGCAAAGAACCCCTTCGAGTCGAGGGCCGGACGGAACAGGTGGGTGTCGAACCCCTTCCCGTTCCCCTCGGGTATGGCGCTCACCTTCGGCTGCGCATGCGCGGCAGCGTCGGCAAACAGCGCGAGGCCGAGTGCGGCAAACCCCGCTAGAAATGGGCCGAAACGACGTTTGTCGCGCATCGAAACGCTCACGGGGGCGACGGTAACACAACCGTAGATCGCGCGTGAAAATCCCAGCGCTGTGCGGGCCAGCGCGGGCGTAGACTACGCAGCGGATGCCCCCGCGTGTCCCCGTCGGGTTCCTCAGAACGGCCCTAGCAGCCGCGATTTCCGCTGTTGTCCTGCTCCTCGCGTGGCCGGCCCGGGCGGACCTGCAGCTCGACGGCCGCTGGCAGCAGAGCCCCCTCCGCGAGGATTTCACCGTCCAGCAGTGGCTCCCGAACGGTTGCGGGCCCACTCCGCAGACCGGCTCGACCGGAGGCGGCGAGATCGTCGCGATCCGCCTCGAGGGCGACGAGCTGGCCTTCGTGGGCGGCGGGCGCGTCTACCGATCGAACCAGTGCTACGACCAGATGCCCTCGCTGGTGCGGGAGACCCACTCCCGTGACGCGAGCGGCAAGACGTGGCGAACGCGCTGCACGACCCCGCCGAGCGACCCGCGGAAGGCGATCCTCAACACCCTGGTCGTCGCCCAGACGGACAGCCGCATCGACATCATCGAGACGGGTCGCTACGAGGTCGTCCTCGAGACCGGCCGATGCGTCGCCGACGTCAAGCGAACGCGCTCCTACAACCTCGTCGCGGCCGACAAGCCTGCCGCCTCGGCGGCGCCGGTCCCTCCTCCCGCGCCGGAGCCCGCGGCCAAGCCCGAGCCGAAGCCGGCCGCATGCGAGTCACCGGGCGAGCCGACGCGCCTCGAGGTTCGGCCGTCGAAGAAGCTCCTGCGCACCGGCGAAACCTTCCAGTTTCGTGCGCTCGTCCTCGACGACAAGGGCTGCGCCACTCGAACGCCGACGACCTGGAAGACTCAGGCCGGGGCGCCGCCCGGGGTGACGGTGGACGCGAAGGGCCTCGTCACGGTCGGCAGCGCCGTACCCGAGGGGATGACGGAGATCGTCGTCGCGGCCGCGGGCAAGGAAACGCGCGTGAGCATCGAGGTGACCTCGCCGGCTCACTACGACGATCTGCTCGCGAGCTCGGGCCTCAACGCCTCCGGAGAGAACGACGCAGCCGCCGTCGTCACGATCGCATCGAGCTCGATTGGCGCGGGCGAGGGCCGGGTCGAGGATCGCTCGAAGACGCGTCGCTGGGTGTTCATCGGGATCATCGGCGGCGTGCTCGTCGTTCTGCTCGTGCTCGCGGCTGTGCTCCGCGGGCGATCGCGACGTGCCGCGGCGCTCGTTCGCGAGGCCACCGAGCGACACGAGGCCGAGGTGGCCGAGGTGCTCGAGCGGCGGCGCGTCCGCGAGGAGCAGCACGCCCTCCAGAAGCGTGCCCATGAGGAGAGTGTGGCCGCCGCCGCCGCCGCACGCGCGCGGCCCAAGGTCCAGCTCGTGTCTCCCGAGGCGGGAACAGGGGGGCCACTCCCCGGCCCCGGCGCGATAGCGGGAGCACCGAAGCGCGGTAAAATCTGCCCGACGTGCGGCGATCGGTTCGACGGCGCAGCCGAGTTCTGCGGGAAGGACGGAACCCAGCTGGTCCTGCTGAATTGAGGACTTATCGAAGCGGCGCCACGGTCGCGTTTGGGGCTTTGTTCGCCGGTTGCTCGCACAAGTCGGGCGGACGTGTTCCCGTATGCGTGCACGACTTGCGCAGAATCTAAAAACCTTCGACTCTGTCGCACGTTCGCAGAGAAGCGCTCCTCCGACGCGGAAAGTTCCAACCACGTTCCCCGTCCGAGCGTCGAAATCCCAGGGCCAGCTTGATCGCTTCGATCGGCGCCCGCTATACTCACGATGCAGTACAGACTCCCGATTTTCGCGAGCGATCGCGCCCCTCTACAACGAGCGCGAAGGATGAATCCGCGATGAAGATCCAGTGCCAATCTTGCCAGGCCAAGTACACGATCGCGGACGAGAAGGTCCTCGGTAAGGTCGTCAAGATCCGCTGCAAGAAGTGCGGTGCAACGATCGTCATCAACGGGAACGAGACTCGTCCCGCGGAAGACAACGCCGACACGCATGTCTTCGACTATGCGGGTCAGGCGAACGATCAGTGGACGGTGAACGTCGCTGACGGTGATCAGCGCACGATGACCGGTCAGGAGATCGTCACCGAGTACCGGACGGGCGTCGTCAACGACGAGACGTACTGCTGGAAGGACGGCATGGCCGACTGGCTGCCGCTCCGCGAGATCGAGCAGCTCTACGGAGCGGTCAAGCTCGCTCCCCGTGGGCCGGCGCACTCGCTCGTCGACGAGGACCTCTCGGTTCCGCCGCAGTCGATCCCTCCGCAGTCGTCCAACGCGGCGGCGCTCTTCTCGGCCGCCGAGGTGGCGCCCGTCGAGTCCCCGTTCGCGGGTGGCGGTGCGAACGGCAACGGGTATCACGAGGCGGCAGCGGCTCCGGTTGCAGCGGCCTCGGCCGCGCGCCGCGGCGGTGGTCGCGGTCAGGGCGCCGACCTCTTCGGCAACGT
>Ga0105047_10002208_pt1 | contig 34800 bp, 39 predicted proteins | sample MAT04_FD_78384 | JGI IMG/M metagenome (GOLD analysis project Ga0105047, IMG submission 78384) | Freshwater microbial communities from Lake Fryxell liftoff mats and glacier meltwater in Antarctica - MAT-04 (megahit assembly) | ecosystem: Environmental > Aquatic > Freshwater > Ice > Liftoff... | reverse complement strand
TATCTCGGCGCCGCGCGAGCACGCCTTCTCGAGGTACGCGGACCTGAGCGAATGCGATTCCGTCGGCTCCGAGCAAGGGTGGATCGACCAGGACCCAGTCCCCCACTGCTGCGGGATCCAGCTCGTCGGACCGGTCGCGTACGTGCACAGGTGGCTCACCGCCCCGCGCTATCAGGAGCATGCCGCCCCGATCGACGCGCACGACGCGTGCAGGCTGCCCACGGGGATGGTCCGTGAGCGCCTCGACCGGGACGCGCCGGGCGGCGGTCGCCCATCCGAGACCTGCGAGATCGAGGTTGGTGAAAGCCTCGTCGAGCGCAGCGCGCGACGAGGTGGAGTGCTGATCGCGTACATCAGTACGCGGAGATGTGTCGGTCAACGTGATTCCATTCGTTGTTCCGTCGCGCGTCGAAGCGCTCAGGGGTACTACGTATGGGTCTCAGGACGAGGTCGGACCGCGCGCTCGCGCAGAGGCGAGGGGCTACCGACGGCCGCGCGGGACCCGGGGCGCGGCGGTGATGAGTGAGATCTCGTGCACGGCGCACCTCCTTCGGGTCGTGGCTTGATGCGCTCCGTACACCGTAGCGGGGGTTCGAACCTCGCGCAAGGGGCAGGTTCGCTGCCGACGTGCTGGTAGCCTGCGGCATTCACGAAACGATCGGGCGAACGGCGCGCACGAGGACGCGCGTCGTGGGAGGCGAGATGGCAGTGGCACCGACGGTACTCATCATGGGTCCCCCTGGGGCGGGCAAGGGCACGCAGGCAGGACACCTCGTCACGACCTACGCGCTGCGCCACGTCGCGACCGGCGACCTCCTGCGCGAGGCCGTCGCGGCACGCACGCCGCTCGGCATCGAGGCCAAGTCCTTCATGGACGCAGGTAACCTCGTGCCCGACGACGTCATCATCGGCATGATTCGCGAGCTCGTCTCCGCATTGCCCGAAGATGACGGTGTGCTCCTCGATGGCTTCCCGCGCACCGACGCACAGGCCACCGCGCTCGATTCCATGCTCGACGACCTCGGTCGCGGAGTGGACGTGGTACTCGATATCCGCGTGCCCAACGACGTGCTCGTCAAGCGGCTCTCCGGCCGTTGGATCTGTCGAACCTGTCAGACCCCGTACAACGTGGACACGAAGCCGCCACAAGCAGCAGGCGTGTGCGATATCGATGGCGGCGAGCTCTACCAGCGCAGCGACGACACCGCAGATGCGGTGCGCAACCGGCTGGACGTGTACCTCGCGCAGACCGCTCCGGTCGCGGAGCACTACGCGGTCCAGGGTACCCTCGTTACTATCGACGGTGATCAGGTCCTCGTAGATGTTCGAACAGCCCTCGACGACGCGATGTCTCCCGTCGCGCGCTGACGCATCATGCGGCTGACATCGCTCTATCGCTCCGCTCTGCCCGTGACCGCGGCGCTCGCCTGGATCTGGTGCGCGACGGGGATTGTGTTCGTCAGCGCATGGATCTCGCATGGACAGGCTGCCGGCACGCGAGGCGCGCTCGCCGTCTTCCTGAGCTGGGCAATCACCCGCGAACTCGCACCGCGACGATGGCTCGCGTCGGCGCTGGCGCCCTTCGCAGGAGTGGCGTTCGCTATTCCCGCAGACACGGATGTGTTGTCGTGTGTCGTAGTGCTCCTCGCGGCCCGCGTTGCCGCGCGATCCGTGGGGGATCCCCCGAGCCGACTCGACGCCCTGCTGCTCATCGGATTGAGCGCGGGAGTTGCTATGCGCCCGGTCGGTCTCCCTGTCGCGCTCGTGCTCGCCGCGATCGTGTTCAGCGATGCATCGGCGCCGCGCTCGCGCCTCACCGGAACGCTCATGCTCATCGCCACGCTTGTCGTAGGTTCAGTCGAGGGCACGCTCACGCCACGGGGCGGGTGGGATCACCACACCCTCGCGGCGCAGGTACTCATGGCCGTGAGCTGTGCCACAGCAGTCGTGCTGATTGCCTGGCCACTGCCCAAGCAGCTGCGTGTGCGTGACGACCGCAGGCGCGGTCGCCTCCGTGGAACACGCATTCGCGCCGCGCGCATCGCCGTGTTCGCAGCAGTCCTTGCATCCATCCCGTGGATCGGCACAAGTGCCGTGTTCGAGCTGAGCGCAGCGAGCGCCGCGCTCCTTGCTGCGGGGCTCGGTGGCGCTGGAGCCCGTGCGCATGTGCCGCGCAGCGCACGAGCTACGCGCGCTACGTCATAAAGCTGAAGAGGACCCAACCGCCTGCAACTCCTGCGATGAATGCCGTGCCGAGCAGCGCGCGCACGCCACGTGTCATTCGCACGACGATGTCCCGCTCAAAGCGCGCTAACGGAATGGCGGCGCGTCGACGTAGCTGCTCGTCGGCGTCGATCACGCCGGACCGCCCGAGACGATCGATCTCTGCAAGTCGCGCACGTTGCTGACGCTGTTCGGCCATGGGGATCACGGCGTCCGGCACTCCTGATTCGTGGCGCCGTGAGATGACGACTCCCCATATGAGTGGAACGCCGCCCATCACCACGAAGAACACACCACAGATGAGCGAGCTCACGCCCACGCGCGCGCCGGACGCGGGTTCGATCGCGTCCTCGAGGAAATTCCACCCGAGCGAAAGAAAGAGCACGGGCCACCCGAGCCTGAGGAGTGACGTGCCTCCGAATTCACGCGCCGCAACGAGGTAGACCAGGACGCACACCACAGCGCCGAGACACGCCAGCGGCACCGAAGCGACGACCCCATCAGGGCACGCTTGGCGTACCACGAACGGACCGCCTTCGCCGCATGTGCCACCCACCTCGAGCACCGAGCGCATGCCACGCCACAGCAGCGTGGCTGCGATGCCCATTCCGCCGATCGCCATCGTCCCGATCGCCACACCCGTTCCGTACCGCATACTGCCGCCTCCCAGTCGTACACGAGTTCGTACCCAGATCCGCATGGCTCGATCGGATACGATTACACCATGATCATTCGTAAGTCGGCCAAGGACATCGAGCTCATGCAGCGCTCCGGCGCGGTGCTCGCGCAGGTACACGATCTTCTCGCCCCCCTCGTGCGTCCGGGCGTGACGACCGCCGAACTCGACCGCATCGCGGAGGAATTCATCCGCGAGCACGGCGGATCGCCGACGTTCAAGGGGTACCAGGGGTTCCCTGCGACGCTCTGCACGAGCGTCAACGCCAAGGTCGTGCACGGCATTCCCGACGAGGTGCTGCTCGAGGAGGGCGATCTGCTCTCCATCGACTGCGGCGTGACACTCCGCGGATGGGTGTCGGACTCCGCGCGTTCGTATGTCGTGGGGGGTACCGGCGGCGGCGAGGCCCAGCGGCTCATTGACGTCTCCTACGACGCGCTTGAGGCGGGTATCGCCGAGTGCCAGGCCGGTCGCACGGTAGGTGACATCGGTCACGCGGTGCAGACGGTTGCCGAGGCTGCTGGCTTCCACGTCATTCGCAAGCTCGTAGGCCACGGCGTGGGTCGGAACATGCACGAGGATCCGCAGGTGCCCAACTACGGTTCGCCGGGCACCGGTCCCGTGCTGGAGCCCGGGTACGTGTTCGCGCTTGAGCCGATGATCGCCATCGGCACGCACGACATCACCGAGGATGAGCAGGACGGCTGGTCGATCTATACGGCCGATGGCTCACTTGCCGCGCACGTGGAACACACCGTGGCCATCACGCAGGACGGGCCGCTCGTCCTCACTCGCTCGGTGTGAGCCGACCGTCCGTGCGGGCCTGCACACAGGCGCGCGGTTGCTCTCAATGGTTGTGTGCTGAAGTATTCGTACCGCTCCCCGCGCGCGTCCTTCGGGATTCTGATACAGTCCCCACTCGCGGCCGAGGGTGGCCCGCCCGTGCGTGCATGCACGCGGGGCGGTGATACGGGTAGCCCAACCTGTATCGGTGTCCATCCCCGCGCGTGCGGCGTATTAGCAAGGAAGCAAATCCCCCGGGAGGGTCCCCAACATGAAGGTCCGACCTTCGGTCAAGCCCATGTGCGACAAGTGCCGCATCATTCGTCGGCACGGTCGCGTACTCGTGATCTGCAAGGACCCGAACCACAAGCAGCGGCAGGGCTAGTCCCGCCCGGCTGAGCCCTTTGGCTCGCCACCACCGCTGACCACGAGGAGCACGCACCATGGCACGTATCTCAGGCATCAATCTCCCGCCCAACAAGCGCGCGGAGATCGGTCTCACCTACATCTACGGTATCGGTCTCACCACCGCCCAGCAGACGCTGGACGAGTGTGGGATCAACCGTGACGCGAAGATCCGCGACCTCACTGAAGAAGAGGTTTCGAAGCTCCGCGCCCACATCGATCAGAACCTCACGGTCGAGGGTGACCTTCGCCGCGAGCGCGCGCAGAACATCAAGCGCCTCATGGAGATCGCGTGCTACCGCGGTATCCGTCACCGCCGCGGCCTTCCGGTCCGCGGTCAGGCGACGAAGACCAACGCGCGTACTCGCAAGGGACCGAAGAAGACCGTGGCTGGCAAGAAGAAGGCCACGAAGTAGTTTCACCGTGTGATCCAGGGCCCCACTCGATGGGACCCGCTACGAGACCACCACCAACGCAAGGAAGAACGCCACATGGCACCGCCCCGCAAGACCCAGGCTCGCTCCCGAGCCGGCCGCAAGGCAAAGAAGAACATCCCCGTCGGCCGCGCGTACGTGAAGACGTCGTTCAACAACACGTTCGTCACGCTCACCGACCGTCAGGGCGACGTCATCGTGTGGGAGAGCGCCGGCACCGTCGGCTTCAAGGGCTCCCGCAAGTCCACGCCGCACGCCGCTCAGCTCACCGCTGACGCCGCTGCGCGCAAGGGCATGGAGAACGGTCTCCAGAAGGTGGAGGTCTTCGTTCGTGGACCGGGTTCCGGTCGCGAGACGGCCGTCCGCGCACTGTCCGCCGCTGGTCTTGAAGTGATCAGCGTTAAGGATGTCAGCCCCCAGGCCCACAACGGTTGTCGCCCCAAGGCGCGACGCCGCGTCTGACCCCGAGAAGTTTCGAAGGACTGTAGGAAAAGATGGCACGGTACACCGGCCCCGCATGCAAGCTCTGCCGACGAGAAGGGCTCAAGCTCTTCCTCAAGGGCGAGCGTTGTCTCACCGAGAAGTGCGCGATCGAGCGTCGCGCGTATCCCCCTGGCCAGCACGGTCGTGGGCGCATCAAGCAGAGTGAGTACCTCACCCAGCTCCGCGAGAAGCAGAAGGCTCGTCGCTACTATGGCCTGCTCGAGAAGCAGTTCCGTGGTTACTACGAGAAGGCGTCTCGCAAGGAAGGCATCACGGGTGAGAACCTGCTGCGTCTTCTCGAGCAGCGTCTCGACAACGTGGTCTACCGCCTCGGTTTCGGCGCCAGCCGCGCCCAGTCGCGTCAGCTCATTCGCCACGGCCATTTCATGGTCAACGGCCGCCGGGTCACCATCCCGTCGTTCCAGGTGAAGCCGGGCGACGAGCTGTCACTCAAGCACGAGCGCGCGAAGGACACCATCCTCTCCGCGACCGAGCTTGTTGCCAGCGTACCCGCATGGCTTCAGGCCGACCATGAGAACCTCGCCGGTAAGGTGATCCGCACGCCCGAGCGTGACGAGATCGACGTGCCGGTGCAGGAGCAGCTCATCGTCGAGCTCTACTCGAAGTAGGAACTGCCGCGCGGTCTTCACAGGCCAGCACGAATACACACAGATCCGTCGCATACACCCAGCGAGGAAGGTCACCCCAGGTGCTCGAGTTCCAGATCCCGAAGATCAGCCACGAAGAAGTCGACGATACGCGAGGTCGATTCGTGGTCGAGCCGCTCGATCGTGGTTTCGGCTACACGTTCGGTAACTCCCTTCGACGCGTGCTGCTGTCGTCCCTCGAGGGCGCGGCTATCGCAAGCGTCAAGATCGAGGGCGTCGCCCACGAGTTCTCAACGATCAAGGGCGTCCGTGAAGACGTTACAGACATCGTGCTCAACCTCAAGCGCGTGGTGTGCAAGCTCCACGGTGAGGAAGAGGAGATTCGCGTCCAGCTCGTCAAGGAGGGCCCGGCGGTCGTTACCGCTGCGGACATCGACGCGCCGGCCGAGCTCGAGGTGCTGAACCCCGAGCAGGAGATCGCCAACCTCGAAGACGGCGCCCTGCTCGAGCTCACGCTCGTCGTGCGACGTGGTCGCGGTTACGCCAGCGCGGACGACAACCGTGGCTCGGATACGACCATCGGCGTCATCCCGATCGACTCGATCTTCTCGCCGGTCCAGCGCGTGAGCTACGACGTCGAGGCAGCTCGCGTCGGTCAGCGCACTGACTACGACAAGCTCGTGTTCGACATCACGACCAACGGTTCGGTGGCTCCTAAGGATGCCCTGACCGAGGCCGCGAATATCCTCACCCGCTCACTGTCGATCTTTGCGACGATCGACGCAGCGAGCGCCCTGCCCGACCTGCTTCCCTCGGCTCCGGTCGAAGAAGACAGTGCCGCCAAGGGTATGGAGAACATCCTCATCGAGGAGCTTGACCTGGGCGTGCGCAGCTACAACTGCCTCAAGCGCGTCGGTGTCGAGACGATCGGTGATCTCATCGCCAAGAGCGAGGCCGAGTTGGCCGCCATTCCGAACTTCGGCAAGAAGTCGATCGAGGAAGTTAAGGAATCGCTCGAGCGAAACGGCCTGGCCCTGCGCGGCTCCGAGCTGCTCTAGCACTATCGCGAGACGGCGACTGCCCATGTCGCCCATGCCCCAACGGATCAAGGAAGACGAGACATGCGACATCGACGTACAGGACGCAAGCTGGGGCGCGACGCCTCCCATCGCGACGCGCTGTTCATGAACATGGCTGGCCAGCTCATCAAGCACGGGCGCATCCGCACCACGCTACCGAAGGCTAAGGAGCTGCGCCCGATCGTCGAGCGCATGGTCACACGCGCGCGCGAGGACAACCTCCACAATCGCCGCACGATCATGAAGACGCTGCGCATGCACGACAAGGCATCGAGCCGCAAGGCCGGGGAGAAGACCGTCGTGCAGACCTTGTTCGAGGAGATTGCTCCCCGGTTCCAGGGTCGTCCCGGTGGCTACACGCGCATTGTAAAGCTGGGCAACCGCCCCGGCGATGCAGCGCCGATGGCGTTCATTGAGTGGGTCGACTTCGTGCCCGAGGCGCGTGATTATGCGCCCGCGCAGGGTCACTCACATGACTTCGCCACGGAGGCAGAGGCCGAGGCGCACTCACACGCCTGATCGATGTGAGACACGATATGACGATGAAGGCCCCGGAGCGCGAGCTCCGGGGCCTTCATCGTTTCCGCAGGAGTACGCGGGACACGCCCGCGCGATCCTGCGTCAGATCTTGGAGCCGCTATCGTTCTTACCCGCGACTGCCCGGTAGACGCCCAAGACCACGAGCGAACCGATGATTGCGCTCACCCAGGTGGAGATGTCGAAGAACTCATCCATGACGTTGGTATCCAGAATCATGCTGCCGAGCCAACCACCGAGGAACGCGCCGACCACACCGAGCAGCATTGTCATGAAGATGCCGCCGCGATCGTCTCCTGGCATGAGCATCTTGGCGAATGCGCCTGCGATCAGTCCGAGGAGAAGGAAGCCGAGAAGGCCCATGATGGTATTTCCTTTCGAGAGGTTTCCGTGATACGCCGAAGCGTGGTGTCCTCTTGATTGTGGCCGAACCTGATGCGGTTAAGCTTCCCGAACGTCCGTATCTTGTCGCAACTACACCAAGCTGACGGATCCATCCGGCGCGATGGACCAAAACGGATTGTGCGCGATCTACCACAGATGCCGGCAACGCACGAGAAGAACGCGCATTCCTGGGTTCCAGCACTCCCAGATCTCTGACCGATTCCATCCTGCGGCTCTATGGGCCATGTCGGCCATGAGGCGGCCGAGGGAGGTCCGCGCCGCCCCAATGGCATGGCGAACGTGCGAGCCGACCCCGAGGAGCAGGAGACATCGTGCTCGTGGTCCGCAGCTCGCACCTGCTTGGCCATGGTCAGGGCGCGGGTCCTAGGTCATTTTCGGAGGTCATGTGAACGCAGCATCGCTGCAATCGCGGGCACACGTGCCTGTTGCCGCATCCACCATCACCGTCGTTGGTGGTGGCGGGACCGCTGGTGGCATCACGCCCGCAGCTGGGCAGTCTTTCACGCCCGCCACAGCCGCTCAGGCGAAGCAGGCGGGTGCAGCGGGGCCTGCCGTCGGCGCCGATGGTGCGGCGAGCGCGGATGGTGCTGCCGCTCCGGCAGATGGCATGGTCGACGCCCAGCAGGCGTTGACAACTCTCATGCAGCAGTTCAAGGACGAGCTCGGCGAGCCCATCGTCACCGCCGACGGCTCCGTTTACATGGACCAGAAATTGAGTGGCGCAGGCGGAAAGGTCACGCTGACCTACGTCTTGGTGGGCAAGCTCGATTCGACCCGCAAACGAATCAAGGTCTCGCCGGCCATTCTCGCGATGCTCAAGGCGAAGGAGTCGAGCGCCGCAAGCGCCTCAGCGCAGAAGAAGCTCGTTAAGATCGACGACCAGTATGTCTGGCAGACGTTCGGGCAGGACGAGAACGGCAAGACGATCGTCACGGAGATGAAGGCCGCTACCGAGGCAGAGCTTCAGGCGATGCAGGCGAAGTCCGCGAAGGATGCCGCCACAGCCAAGACTCAGGACCGCCAGGACTGGCAGCAAAAGGTCGGCATCGTCGCGCAGACCGCAGGCCTGTTCGGTGGCGTTGGGCAGTTCGCGCAGATGCTCGCACGTGGGCCCGACGCGAATACGGGCCGGCCGGGTGCCACGGTCATGAGCGGCTACTACCTCGCGCTGCGCCTCAACGGCAAAGCCGAAGGAAAGCTGCTCCCGCAGTGGATGCAGCAGGGACCGGCCGCAACGGCGCTCGACTGGGGTACCCAGATCTACGGGCTGCTCGACACCGGCCGCGACATCCAGATCGTGCGGGACTTCCTCCGCAAGACGCCGCAACTCGAGGTCAACCCGAATGCGATGGCGCAGCTCATCGCCAAGGGCGCCGATCCAGCGATGGCCCAGGCGCTCACGCAACTCGGCACGGACCTTCGTGTCTCTGGTGACACAGGCCCGTTGATGCGCAACGTGGCGGATGCGGCGCGTAACCCATCGCTCGCAGCGAATGCGGTGCTGCTCGATACCAAGAACAGTGCCCTGCAGTTCGCCGACAAGGGTGCGCTCAAGCAGGCATGGGCCGCCACGGATCCGATGCAGAACGCCGGCGTCAACGCGCGGATGGCCATCGATGACGGCATGTCGAAGGGCTTCAGCACCCTCGGCAAGTTGATCCAGCCCGTGATGCTCGGCGTGTCCGCGCTCAACGTCGTCTCGAACTTCCTCAACCTGAAGAACATCGTTGAGAAGAAGGGTGCGACGTACCTGCTCGACACCCAGCAGGGTCGCAACGCAACGATGTCGCTCGCGGTCGGCACGGCGTCGCTGGGCATGTCGCTGTTGCCGATGGCCGTACGGATGACGCCCGGTGTGGGTGCACTCCTGAGCGCCGTCAGCATCGGCGTGAACGTTCTGAGCGGCGTGCAGCTCTTGAACAGCTATGGACTGTTCGGGGAACAAGGTTTCCTCAATAACGACGCCGTGCGTTCGGCCTTCCTCGTACCGCCGCTCACGCCGATTGGAGCGTTCGCCTTCGTGATGAAGGCACGGCGCAAGAAGGCGGAGGCCGCTGCGGCCAAGACCGAGGCGGCGAAGAGCCTCCTCGCCGAGCGCGTGGCACAGCAACAGGAGATGGCGAAGATCCAGCTCCAATCGACCGGCAAGATCGCCGGAGCGACGACGGGTCAGGACGGCACCATCAAGGTGACAACGACCATCCCCACGGACATCAAGGTACTTGAAGCGCAGCTCAGTGGCACGGCCATTGCGGCGGCGACGGCTGGGGCGAAAACCAGCGGATCCTCGGGTGGCTCGAGTATGACGGCTGAGGATCGCGCCACTATTGCGTCCCAGCGGCAGCTCATGATGACCGCGCGCGGGCGCTAGGAACCACGCCCTCGAGTGAACCAGGTCGGTCGCAGCGCTCCGAGGCGGGGACCCCTGGGCGGTTGCGCACAGGCCTCAGTCAACATCACACGCGTGCGCGCGCACGCGCGTATCGGTCGCTCCCGAACGCGTGTTGCGCTTGGCGCTTGACGCACCGTCGATTTCGTTGCACCTTGGAGGTAACTTCACTGACGTGAAGCCTCGGGACGACCGTGGACAGCGGAAACGGACAGCCGCGCACCACACTACTGGCTCGTCACGTGGACGAGGAGGACGACATGACTACCACCGCAGCAACAGGGGCGACCGGAGCCGCAGGGCTCGCAGGACTCAATGGGCTACTCGGTCAGGTGCAGAACATCGCAGCTGCCAATGGCTTGAACGTCGCCGGTAGCGGCGCGACGCCTGCGGCCAATGCTCCGGCTCCCGTGACGGGTGCTGCCGCGGGTGGCGACGCAGCCAAGGCGAAAGCGCACATTCCGGCCACTGGCAAGGTGGAGATGCGGGTGGTCAATGGCGAGACGAAGTACTTCGACTCCGGCGTGGACCCTGCGACGGGCGCGATGCGCGCGAACGGTCTGGCGGATGAGATCACCGCCTTCCAGTTCACCGAGTCCCACAAGTTCAAGGTGACGCTCGACTATCGCGAGGGTATCGCGACGGGCCTCTCGAACCTCGCGAAGATCTTCGGCGCCCGCCAGGAGCGAGTGCGCCTGCTCTCCAATGCGCTCGCAAACGACGCGAACACGACAGGTTCCTTCAATCCGGTCGACCTACAGCAGATGTCACTTGAGACCACCACTACCCAGCAGCTGTCGGAGATGCAGAAGAAGATCTTCGACTCGATGCGCGACGCTATCCAGCCCTGGCTGCGTTGATGCGACGGCACGAACCTCATATGGACAGTGTCACTCGGGCGCGCTTCGTGCGCCAACCCAAGGGAGACACGACTCGCACCGCACGCGCGCCGCGCGCGGTCGCCGGTGGCGGCGAGGAGCACTCCGTGGATTCCTCGACGGATATGTTCGGCGACGTCTCACCCACGACTCGCCTGCAGATGGAGCTCATCGCTCGGTCGACGTCGAATCCGGCGGAGGCGCTCACCGCGATGATCACGCTCATCGTGGAAGGCAGCCCACACAAGCGCGCTGCGATCGTGACTGCCATCTCCGAGAACGATCCACTGCGTGAGCAGTGGGAACGCACCTGGGCTGTTTTACGGCGCTGACGCACTGCACCACCCGATGACCGCACACGACTACCCCTCCAACCATCCCCACCGATAGGACCCCCGATGTCGATCGCACGACTCACCAACTACGCCGTCGGCTATTCCAAGGCGATGGACGCGATCTCCGCGCAGGCGCAGGACCCGACCTTGATCCAAGATCCGGCACGTCTCGCCATCTTCCAGCAGCAGATGTACTACGCGCAGACCGGCTATACGATGACCGCGCGTACGATCCAGGACATGCACCAGGAGGACAAGATCCTCGCTGAGATGCTGCGCGACGCCTGATCGAGGCGCCGCCGACCGCCTGAGATACGCTCCTCGGGCACATCCGTATCGATATTCCGACGTGCACCGCACCGTTCATCCGAACGGCGTGGTGCACGTCTTCTTCGTGCTCGAACACGATTCTTCCCGCGGATGCCGAAATTCGTTAGACCGGCAGAATTCGACGTACTGAAGCCCAATTTCCGTGCTGAAGCCCCGGATTTCGGGCAGCCTGAGCCAACTTTCTGGCCAACACGTGAAACAACGTGGCCGCATGAGCCCGATAGAGGGGTGCAGGCAACAGCAGCTCCGGCCACCGATCATGACCCCGAGAAGGTCCGATCAGGTGACGCGCTCGGGGCATATCGGGGGGCTCCACCATGGCTACCAGCAACGTCTCATTCGCAGCACCGATCGCGAGCACAGTCGCATCGCTCGGTCTGACACCAGCGGTCGCCGCTCCGGCGACCACGGCACCCGTGGTAACCGCACCTGCGGTCACCACGGTGAACTCGCCCAACGCCGCAGTCACGACGGGGTACGACCCGACGCCAGCAGCGGCCACAGGCGGAGGTGCAGTCGGTGATTTTGTCGGCAGCGCGGTCGCCAACCTCACGAGGCTCGCGGCGGGCTCCTTCGAGCGGCTCACCACGAACATGAACGCAGCTGCCGCAGCTGCTTCGGCCAAGGGTGAGAACCTGAGTGCCGCAGACGTACAGAAGTACCAGGCGCAGATGTCGAGCTACGAGTTAATGATGCAACTCGCCGCCAAGATCCAGGAAAAGCAGGACGCCGCCGCGCAGGTCTGGCTCCGCCTCTGACGGACCGGGGGCCGCGCCAGCCGCGTGCCCCCGACCACCACCTTTTCGCGCACAACACGACCACCACACATCACCGCTCCATCGTCACCCGCTCATCGAGACCGGGTTCTCATACGCCACCACGGCATTGCCACTGCACCGCGTCCACCACCGCGTCGCACGGCTCGCCGGCACGAGAACCACGATCAGCGGGACGAGATCCCCGGTCACGCCACCGACCACCACCGGTGTCGCGACCGCTCACAGAACCAGCCACATACGCGCGACACCGCCAGGGGGATGGCGATCGCGGACGAACAGCAGGAGAGCGGCATGAACAACTTCGGGGGAATCCATCACAGCGGCGGCGAGGCTCGCCGTGCCCATCTCGCACTCGTCGAGGGTGGTGCACACACGTCCAACACCGGCATGACCTCGCACGTCGAGGCATCCGCTGCGGCGCTGGGCTCGGACCCGGTTATGCGGAGCGCCAGTGCCACGCCGCGCGCGGCAGTGACGACGGCGTACAGCGCCCGTGGCGCAGAGGCGACACGCAGCAAGCACGAGACCGGCGTTCGCTCGGTCGCGAAGCTCTACGACAACTTCCAGGAAGCGCTCGTGCCCATGGTGCTCGCGTCAGGTGTCTCAGGAGCCGCCGCAGGCGCGGTCGCCGAGGCCATCAAGGGAAATCCGGCGCTCCTCGCGCAGGCCGAGCGCGCGTTCCAGCGTGCTCGCATCAACGTCGTGTGACCGTCGGGCGCAACCCGCTCCACCTTCCACATCCCACGCTTGCGCATCGCGGCTGCCCGCTCCGGGTGACCCGCTCGACCGCTCCCGTGCTGGACCATCGCACCCGTTGTACCCACGCGATGGTCCACACCCGCAGGACGAGCAGTCCGCACATGTCGCAAGCACCCATATGGATCGCACTCTCTGGGGGAGGGTGATGTCGTCTGGGGCCAGGAGGTGGAGATCGGGTGGGCGCGCTCGACACACGCGATGTCAGAGGAACACCGGATCGGTGTGCGACCACGGCAGAGGTCGCACACCACCACGAGCCGGTACGAGATCGATGACCAACGCGATGTCAGGCGTGCGGGGCGACGAAGCTCGCCGCCGCATCGCGAATGGCTTGGGCCACATCGCTTGCGCGCAGCGGCTCCTGCACCTGGATCACGCCCGCCACGTCAGGGATCATCATCGGCTGCGGTGTGATGAAGACGGTCGGCATCATCGGTTGGCGCAACAGGTGTATGTCCTGGCCAAGGCACTCGGCGCTCACGACGAGCACGTGCGCGCCCCACCCGAGTGCTTGCTCGCCCGTCACGGAACCGCCTGCGGCGATCACGTGCACCCCGAACGGCGCGAGATGTGCGGCGTACTCCTGCGGGACCCATGCACGGAGCGCGACTGCGACCGGCGCTCCGGAGGCCGCGATGACGGGTGTCCCAGTCTGCGGATTTCCGACCTGAGGCATGGTCGGATCGGCGCTTGGAAGCTGGCCCGGGTACGCAACGGGAGCTCCGTGGGTCTGTTGTGGCGCGGCGGGCATGGCCGCCTGCTGCGGGTGCGACTGCTGCGGGTGCTGCTGGGGCTGACCACTCGCCTGCGCCGGATGTGCACCGGCGACTGGCATGACCATGGGCTGCTGTCCAGGCGCCGCGCCGGGCGCACTCTGGACGTTGGGCGTGGGCATGGACGAGCGCACGGGGTTACCGTTCTCGTCGACCGGTACCTTCTCCACGAACAGTCCGGCAAATTTCATGAGCACGTTCTTCATGGGTCGAGATGATCTACCCGTGCGTGCCAGCGCTGGAACCCGGCGCGGGCAGGTGCACGACGCAGCGCAGTTCGCCGCTCTTCGCTGCGTCGAAGTTCAGGTCGCCGCCTCGTGCGCGCGACGCGGAATACGCGAGATATGGCCGTGCCCCGGCGTCAGACGCCGGCTGGCGCGTGCGCCTCGATGGTCTGCAGGTTCTCGACCTGCACGCCGGACACAATCTCCGAGTAGCTGAGCACGACGATCTTCGAGAAGTGTCGTTCGAGCAGTGCTTTCACGTGGCGCCGGATCTTCGGCGGGGTGACGAGCACCGGGTCGAGAATCTCACCGCGGAAGCGGGTCAGCGCTTCCGCGATGTTGTTCTGGATCGCTTGGCTCGTGTTCGGATCGAGCATGAGCACCTGCCCTGTCTCGTTGAGCTGGATCGCGTTCTGGATGGCGCGCTCCGCGTCGGGGGAGAGCATGAACGCCTTGAGCATGCCGTCGGGCGACTGGTACCGCGCGCAGATTTTGCGACCGAGGGCGGCGCGCACATGCTCGGTGAGCGCGTGCGGATCCTTGGTATAGACCGCATTGTCAGCCAGGGCGTTGAGGATGGTGGAGAGATCCTTGATCGGAACCTGCTCCTTGACGAGGTTTTGGAGCACCTGGCGCAGCTGGCCGAGCGCGAGCATGTTCGGCACGAGTTCCTGCACGACCATCGGGGCGTCCTGACGCGCCATATTGAGTAGCTCTGCTACTTCCTCGCGCGTGAGGAGCTCGGCGAGGTGCTGCTTGACGACCTCCGCCACGTGCGTGGAAACGACATCTTGCGCGTCGAACATCTGCAGCCCGTGCTGCTCGCCGAGCGCGGCGTACTGCGCGGGGATCCACACGGCCGGCGTACCGTAGATCGGATCGGTCGTGTGCTCCACGTCGATGCCCGGGATGTCGAGGTCGGCGCCGATGCCAAGCATGTGCGTGAGATAGACGTAGCCCTCGGCGACGAGGTCGCCCTTGATGCGGATCTGGTAGCCACCCGGCTCGAGGTTGGGATGTGGCCGCACACGCACGCCGGGGGCGATGACGCCGAACTCCATTGCCACGCGCCTGCGCACGTGTTTGAGGCGCTCCAGGAGCGAGCCGTCGACCTCGGGATCGGCCAGGCGTGCAAGCTCGGGTCCGACCTCGAGCGCGATGGCATCTGTGCGGAGCATCGCCTGGGAGATCTCCTCCTGCTGGCTGGCATCAGCGGCGCCGATGTCCTCGCCGGCCTCGTCCACGAGGGCCTGCTTCTGCTGCCGAGCCATACGCCACGCGGCGAACGCGAGGGCTGACGCGAGGGGCCACAGGACGAGCTTGGGCATGCCGGGAGCAAGACCGATCATCGCGAGCATGACAGCCGAGATGCCCATGGCGCGGGAGTTCTGCGTCAGCTGGCCGCCGATCTCCGCACCGAGGTTGTTGGAGGTGCCACCGCGTGTGACGAGGAAACCTGCGGACATGGCGACGAGCAGCGACGGGATCTGCTCGAGCAGGCCCTGTCCGATGGTGAGCACGGTGAACGTGCTGGCGGCTTCTGCCAGGGGCATACCGCCCATGACGCCACCGATGATGAGGCCACCGATGATGTTGACCACGACGATTACCATGCCGGCGATCGCATCGCCCTTCACGAACTTCATGGCACCGTCCATGGCGCCGAAGAAGGCACTCTCGTGCTCGAGGTCTTCGCGCTTTTGCTTCGCATCCTCGGGCGTGATGATGCGGTTGTTCATCTCTGCATCGATCGCCATCTGCTTGCCCGGCATCGCGTCGAGCGTGAAGCGCGCTGCAACCTCCGACACGCGACCCGCGCCCTGGGCGACGATGACGAACTGCACGACCATGATGATGATGAACATCACGATGCCGATGACCGCGTTGTTGGCAGCCACGAGCTCACCGAACGTCTTGACGACGTGCCCGGCGGACGTTTTTGCGTGCTCGATCTTCTCGGCCTTGGTTCCGACCTTCTCGTGGTAGCGAACGGAGGTCTCCGACAGGATGAGGCGCGCGGTAGCGATGGAGATGGAGATGCGAAAGAGCGTCGTGACGAGGAGCATGGCGGGGAACACGGCGAAGTCGAGCACGCGCTTGATGTACATGGCGGTGACCATGATCAGGATGCTCATGAGCAAGTTGATGCCGACGAAGAAGTCAATCATCCACGGCTTGAGTGGGATGATGATGAGTGTCAGCACGACCATCAGGAGTCCGGCGAGCCAGATCTCCTTGTATTGGCCGAGGCCTTGAATCCTGCGCAACAGTCCGCCCTGCGTCATGAGGTGACCGTCTCCTGGAGTGGGGGTGTGGGGGCTCTGGACCGACGCGTGGGGCGCGCGGACAGAGGTGCTCATCTCCAACGTACGACGAGATCGCGAATCTGTAAACGGCTTCGTGGAGGCATTTTCTGGTCACTTTGGGTCGTGTGGACGGGTGTGCTTCTCGCTCATGCGCATGGCGTGCTGCTCTGTGGGCTACTCAGTGCCCTTCGACAGGAGGCATCGGCGGAACGCGGTCAACTACTCAGCGGCGTGCTCGACGTGGCCGTGTTCCCGGTTGGCGGTCATCGCCGGACGCGACGGTTACGGATACGACATTCAGCGACGACTCATCGACGCCGGCATCGACGTCCGGCCGGGTGATTTTTCCGCGGTCGGGAGCGCTCCAACGAGTGTCATATCCCGCATGTGATTTTCCCGCGATCGGGAGCGCGATGCTGGATGAGTGTTACTCGGTGTGCGCTGAGCGCATACCAGGTAACGCTCACTGAATTGGTCCAAGCGAACGGTACTGCACTGCGCTCGACTGCGGGAACATCACCTGAGCGGGCGAGGGGTGCTGTGCGTGCTCCCGACCGCGGGAAAATCACCGCGGGAAAATCACGACGGGGTGAACGAGCGGGGGGCCTCAGCCCATCCAGCTGAAGCGGTCGTCTGCCGCGCCGGCGTTCGTCGCGGAGGCCGCGACCGCTGCTGCTGGCGTGCCAGCCGCGCTCGGAGTTGTCGGCATGATCACCGGCACCGCCACTGCCGCCAGGTCGTGCACGCCCTCGGCGTCCGCGTCGATGTGCGCCATCGCCGCTGCCGCGTCGTTGACATGAGCCGCCGTCGGGCTCGCCGCCGCAGCGTCGTTGGCCTCCGCCCGTGTCTGCTCCTTGAGCTGGAATACGTACGCCAGGATCTCGGCCACCGGGCGGTAGAGCTCCTCGGGCACGATGTCCCCGATCTCCGACAGCTCGTACAGCGCCCGCGCCAGCGGCTTGTTACGCACCACGGGAATACCGTTGTTGCGCGCGCTCTCGCGGATCGCGTCCGCGTCGCGTACCTCACCCTTGGCGACGACCCACGGCACGGGCGAAACCTCCGGGTCGTACTTGAGCGCGATCGCCAACTCAGTCGGGTTGATGACCACCACGTCGGAGTTGGGCACGTGCTCTTGCGCCGTCTGCATGGCGATCTGCTGTGCCATCTGGCGGCGCTTGCCTTTTTGGTACGGGTCGCCTTCCGAGTTCTTGTACTCGTCTTTGACTTCCTTGTCAGTCATCTTATGCTCGGTGCTGAAGTTCTTGCGCTGGAAACCGAAGTCAACGATCGCCACCACGATGTACAAGATGATGACGTAGATGAACAGCTTCTTGATGATGCCGGCGCCGAGCATCATGAGCGCCAGCGCGCACTGGTCGCCTTGGCAGCCCGTAGTCTGATCGATGCCGACAGCCTCCGAGATCGCACCCGATGAGCTTTTGAACACGAGCCAGCCGAGGAACGACGCGACGATGATCTTCGCCAGCGACTTGGCGAGCTCCTGGAGGCTTTTGATCGAGAACCACTGCTTGAGCTTGGTCATCGGGTTGAGCTTTTTGAGGTCCGGCTTGAGTTGCTCGCCGGTGATGATCAGACCCGTCTGTGCGACGTTGGCAATGACCGCCATTGCCATCACCGCGAAGAGTACGGGAGCGGACAAGATCGCGATGTCCTGGAGCACGTTCATCGACAGGTACGTCAGGTCGATGCCGTCGGGCGAGCCGACGTCTTTGAGTACGCCGTAGTAGCGGTCGAAGCCTGACTCGAATCGGTTGAGCATGAACGTCTTCATCGTGAGGAGCGCACCGAACGCCGCGATCAGACCGAACGCCATCGGTACATCCTGCGACTTCGGGGTGGTGCCCTTCTTCTTGAGGTCGCGTTTTTTCTTGTCTGATGCTGGGTGCTTCTTTGAATGTTTGTCCTCTCCCGCCATGGCGTCAGCTCACCCCCTCAGCCGCATCGTCTTCCGCGTTCTTGTCGTCCGCGCCCTGCTCGATCGACTCAGTCGCGCGGCTCGCGCCCTCGCGCTCGTCAGTCTCGCGCGGCTTGTCAGAGGTGCACGTATCTTCCTCTGAACGCTCGCCGCCGCGCTCCAGGCGCTTGGCCGCGACATCGGAGCAGTGCATCTGCTCGGCAACGGCGGTAATCGACGTCGGACCGGACACGATGCGCGGCAGGGCGTGATCGCTCAGGTAGTTCCACGTCGGCAGCAGCGCGATCATGAGTGCAGCGATCCCGATCGGGCCCTTCACGATCTGCGACAACGCGAACACGTTCACCTGCGGCGCACCGCGGTTGATGATGCCCAGAAGGATGTCTGTGAGCATGAGCGTGATCATCGCCGGAGCCGCTATCTGCAGCGTGAGCAGCAGCGACGAGCCGCTCATCTCCGCGAACGTCTTGATCGCGCTCGTTAGCTCGGGACGCTGCGAGCTCGCCTGGATCGGATCGCCGAGCCACTCGAGACCGAGCGTCGGCGGGAAGACCTCGAAGGTATTGAGGAAGCCTTTGAGCATCTCCATGTGCAGGCCGCTCACGAGGAAGATGACGAGCGCCACCATCATCAGGAACTGGCCCGTCGGCGACGTGCGCTCACCCGTCTGCGGCGCGATGATGTCCGTAATGTTGGAGCCTCGCTGTGTGTCGATGACGCGTCCCGCGCTCTCGACGGCGTAGAAGATGAAGCTGCCACAGAATCCCAGGAACAACCCGACGAGCACCTGGTTCACGAGCAGCAGCACGTAGTCGAACGAGCCGTTGCCCTTGAGCGCCAACACGAGCGCCGGGCCGACCACACCGTCCACATATGGCGTGGTCACGGTAGCGAGGATGACGCTGAACCCCACGCGCGCCGTCATCGGAATGTTCATGCCGCCGAAGAACGGCGCCACGATCATGAATCCGAGGATCCGCGCGAGCACGGCGCCAAAGATCATCAGAAACAGCGTCGGGTTTTGTGCCCCGACGATGGAGCCAAATGTGTCGGCGGCGACGCCGGCGTCGATAGTGGGGATCGAGGCGAACAAGGTTTCCTAGCCGCGCACTTCGTGGGCGACGGTGTCGTAGGTGGTCTGCGTGAAGTCGCGGATCTCACCGATGATCCAGCCGCCCGTGAGGAGGATGACCACGAACACCGCGATGATCTTCGGCACGAAGGTGAGCGTCTGCTCCTGGATCTGCGTAACGGCCTGAAAGAGCGAGATCATGAAGCCGACGAGCAGGCCGGCGAGCACGGCCGGTGCGCTCCAGATGAGCACCTTCATGAGTGCCATTGCGGCAAGTTCGGTGAGTGTGGATTCCATGGTGTGGGGTGCTGCTTCCTGGTGGTCTGGCATGGCGGAGGCGCCGGAGGGAAGGCGCGTTAGTGAGCAGTCGTCGGTCGCTAATAGTTGAAGCCCATGACGATGAACTTGACCACCATGGTCCAGCCACCGGCGAGCACGAACAGCAAGATCTTGAAGGGCAGCGAGATGACGACCGGTGGCAACATGAACATGCCGAGCGAGAGCAGGATGTTCGAGATCACCATGTCGATCACAAGGAAGGGCAGGAGCACCGCGAAGCCCATGATGAAGGCCTTCTTGAGCTCCGAGATGATGAACGCCGGGATGATCACCCGCAGTGGCAGCGCGTTAGGTGCCTTCTCGCCGAGGGCGTCGAACTGCTCGGTCGTGATGAGGCAGCTCTTCGCGGTGCCGAGCTTCGTGTCGATCTGCGAGTCGCTGCAGAGCGTCGGCTTCTGGTCACGCGCTAGCTTGTAGAACGTCATGATCTCCTTGCGCGAGTTGGAGCCGGAGATCTGCTTGACCATGAAGGTCTTGAGGGGGAGCTTGGCGCGCTCGACAGCGGTCGGGAACGAGATCTGCTTGGCCGGATCGTTGGACTGGTACGGCTGCAGCGCCTGGGTGTTGATCTCGTCGAGCGTCGGGCCCATCACGAACATCGACAGGAACAGTGCGAGGGCGATGATGACGATGTTCGGCGGCACGTTCTGCGCGCCCAGACCCGAGCGCAGGAAGCTCAGCACCACGACGATGCGCAGGAAGCTCGTGAGCGTCATGATCGCGAACGGCAGCAGCGAGAGCCCGCCCATGTAGAGGGCGAGCTGGATGAGCGAGTCGACCTGCTTGTCGTCGGCGCTCCACGCGGCGACGGGGAAGAGCACCAGGAACGCCAGCGAGACGAGGCAGAGGATGATTGAGCGGCGCAGGCGCGTGCGGATCTTGGGATCCATCTTGGCGCGCTGCGGCTGCTGGGGTGCGTCCTCGCGCGCTGCGGCGCGGCGGCGGCGGGGGAGGGCTGCTGTGGCTGTGACCGAGGTCATCGAAGCTCCTGGATACCGTGGGGGGTGGGGCCTGAGCGGGACCGTCGCTCCGGTTGGGGACCGGAGTGGGGATGACGGGACCGCGTGACCGCACCTCGAAGGTACGACGGAACTTCGTCCTTGTAAACAGGAAATATCGCAAGTGCGATGGCCTGTGTTGTCTCGGCGCTGAGGCCGTCGGAATCGCGTCAGATCACTCGCCGGAGGCGCGTCGGTCGCGCTTGTCGTCGCGCGCCTGCTTCGCCTTCCCCAGGAAATGGGTGAAGCTCTCGCCCACGGTGGCGAACTTCGCGGCCTCGTCTGTGGTGTCGCTCTCGGACATGTTGATCGCGTCCTCGCCTGTCGGGGCGGTGGTCACGGCCGCGACGGTTGGTGCGGCCTTCAAGCTCGGGCGACCCGCCATCCGGAGTCGTGCGGCGATGGGCGTCGCAACGGGCTGCTCCTCGGACATGAGGGCGAACTCCTCGGCCGAGATGTCGTCGAGCTTGGTGACCGTGCCCTCGGATCCTGCGCCGAGCAGGATGTGGCGCCCGCCGGCGATCTCCACCACGTAGATGGAGGCCTTCTGGTCGAGTGGACGCTTGCCCACGACGCGTAAGGAGTTCATCGAGATCGTGCCCGAACCCACGCCCATGCGTCGCTTGGCGACGCGGGCGAGCGCCCACATCAGCAGGCACATACCGCCGAGTACCGCTGTGGCGAGGATGGCTTCCTTGGTCATGATCAGTTCTCCTCGTTGAGCATCTCGACGATGCGCATGCCGTAGCTGCCGTTGATCGACACGAGCTGTCCGCGGGCGATGAGCTTGCCGCGCACGCGCAGGTCGATCGGGGCATCGATGGGGGTGTCCAGCTCGACGACCGAGCCGCGTCCCATCTCGAGGAACTCTTCGACCGTCAGGGCCGCATTCCCGAGTCCGATCTCGACCTGGACCTCCACATCGAGCACGAGATCGCTCAGTTCGCCGTGCGCGCCGCCCATCGAGCGAGGATTCGGCGCCACCTGTTGGAGCTGTGGCGCGGTCACCGAGATGTCGCCCTGCGTGGCAATGGCCATCGGGGCGGCCTGCTGCTGGTAGTACTGCTGCTGGGTGGGTGCCGCCTGGGCCGCCATCGCGGGCGTACCGGGCATGACGGCCGGCTGCCCGCCGTGGTCGCCGCTCATCCAGTCGCCACCTGAATCCATGACCTGCGTGCCGGTTGCCGAGCCGGGCATGGGCGCGGCCTGCTGCTGCTGCGCGGCGCCGCCGTCATCGGACGCGCCGCCGAGCCAATCATCGCTTCCGGAGCTCATCCAGTCGTCCCCGGCCGTCGCCACGGGCGCGCTCGGAGGAGCGGGTGCCGCATCGGGCATGGCGGGGTCGTCGAGGCCCAGATAGCCGTCGCCGCTCGCATCGTCGTTCATCAACCAGTCGCTCATGGGGGATCACCTGTGGTTCGTGGGGTGGGGCTTGCTAGATGGCTTGCGAGAAGTCATCGATGGGAGAAGGAAAGTGCTGCGGATCGGGTGGCTGCTGGTCCACGCCGAAATCGGCGCCACCGGGCACGAAGTCGGGGGTCTCCGCGGCGGGGCCGCTCAGCGCCAGGGCGAGTTGCTCGCCACATCCAGCAAGTCGACCGGTCACTTCGCGGCCAAGCACCGAGAACGTGATGTCGCCCTGTGCGCCCTCGTCGAAGGCGACGATGTCGCCGCGCTCGAGCGAGTTGAGCATGCCGAGCGTCATGTGCTGGCTGATGCGTACCGGAGCGGTGATCGACACGTCCCGCAGGGCGCCAGCGAGGCGCTGGTGCAGCTGCGCGCGATCAGCCTCGGTGAGGCCGCGTTCCACGCGTGAGCGCCACATGGTCGATCGTGCGTCGTTGGTGAGCAGCGGCATGACCGCCTCGGGGTAGCAAAAGAGGAGCACTCCGAGCGGCCCGCCGGTCGTGGATCCCTGCTCACGCACCACGCAGCGTGCAACGTGCCACTTGCCCTCGGTGATCTGTGGGCGCAGCATCGACAGCGCGCCGGCCATGGCGAACTCGGGGAGCGTGGTGATGCCCTCCTGCGCCCATGCGCCGCGCCAGGCCTCGACCATGCGGGCCATGAACTGGCGCAGAATCTCGCCCTCGACCTGGGTGAGGGGCGCGCCCTCGTTACGATCGGAGCGCCAGATGCGTGAGAGCACGGCGCTTGCTAGGGCGGGCTCGGCGATCATCATGCCGTTGGCAACGACGCGCGGGCCGAACCCGACAAGTGCAGCCTGTGGATCCCCGTGTGCTGTGACGAGCGCATCGAGCTGCTCGCGCGGGACGGTGACGTAGCCCTCGGTGGCGTGCTCGAGCCCCATCGGTGCCAGCAGCGGCGTGAGCGCGCGATCCAGCATCTGATGCAGGAGCATGAGCGTCTTGTGGGGAGGGGGATTCGTCATCGTGGGGGTGTCCTGGGCACGCAGGAGTCGGGGGAATCCAACGGTGTCCTCCTCCAACGTACGACTGTTCCGCATTTTGCGCAATATGCAGTTTGCTCGGCTTGGCGAACCGCAGGCCTAGTTTGCGTCTAGTGCGCTCCGGGAACCCTGGTGCTGGTTCAAATTTCGATTGAGGATCAGGTGTTCGAATGAAATTCCGTGCGAAGCATTGGTACCTGGTCGCGGGTCTCGTCGCAGTGGCCGTCGTCGGGTCTGTCGGCGGTGTCTCACTGCAGCGCCCTTCGGACGCCACGCCCGACGTCCACCTCGAGGAGGTGCGCTCCGGCAAGGTTCAGTCGGGCCTGCAGATCACGGCTCCGTCGAATGGCACGTCGATCCCGCTCCAGGGAACCACAAACGTCACCTGGAGCGGAGGTGATCCGACAACACCGAAGCACATCACATTGGTACTCGGTGACACCGACTGGAGGACCTGGGACGGGCCCGCCGGCGACCCGAGCTCGTTCAGCGTGGCGAACTCCGATCTCTACCGCTCGACGTACGAGGAGGCCAGGCTCTGCGTGTGGCAAGGCTGGGGTATTGATAGCGGCGTCCGCTCGTGCGCTGATGTCACATTGGTGAAGGAGTCGCCGTACAACGGTGTACCGAAGGCCCCGCGGCCGCAGATCGACCTTGTCGTGCCGGAGCACTATGTTTCCGTCTTCACGCCGACCTATCCTGAGGGCACAACCCGCTTCGAGTGGACGACCAACCGCAGCGACCTCACGACGAAGATGAAGCTGTACGAGCCGGGGGACAATCCCGTCGACAAACCGCCCTACTACACGACTGTACTCGCGGCAGGAGTCACGAGCTACGACCTCCCGAACCGTCTCCTCAGGCCGGTACAAGATTCGGCTACGTGGGTGTGCTTCGAGAGCACATCGCTCATCGACGCGAGCTGGGTCGGGAGCGACTGCACCCTCGTGTACGCTGGTCCGAATCCTGTCGCTGGTTACGAGCAGGAGGCCGCCGAGCTGGAGGCCACCTTCGTGGAGCTCTGGGCGGGTGACCTGGCGGGTGACCTCGAGGACGAGCAGCTCAGCGTGACAGGCGCGGTGAAGATCGTCGCACAGGCGCAGCGATCAACCTCGGCGCAGCGCGTTCCTGTCCGCGTGAAGGTCCAGTTCAAGCAGGGCAAGCGCTGGATCACGATCGGTGACAAGCGGATGAAGGTCGTCGTCGGCAAGCGCACGAAGTACAAGGTGTCGCGCACGTGGAAGAAGAAGCTCGGCAAGCGCGTCACCGCCAAGGTCACTGTCTGGTACGGAGGCAAGGCCAAGACGAGGGTCTTGGTCATGCGTGTGAGGTAGGGACGGAGCCCCTCGTGCGTGAGGCCGCTCATGCGTGGGTAGGTGATAGCGCATGATAGATGCCGCTGTTCTTGTCCCCGCTCTCGCCGCCAACGCCGCCGATGCGCTCCCCGCCGGAGGGCTTGCCAAGCAACTCGCGAAGGCGAAGGAGGAGGGACGCCAGCTACGGATCAAGTTCGGCATCGACCCCACCTCGGCAGACATTCACCTGGGGCACTGCGTGCCGCTCGGGAAGCTGCGCGAGTTCCAGGACGCCGGACACCTGGTGGTGCTCATCATCGGCGACTACACCGCGCGCGTGGGGGACCCGTCGCAGCGCTCCAAGAGCCGCCCGCTCGTGTCGGGCGAGGAGATCGACGCGAACGCGAAGACCTACGCCGAGCAGGCGATGCGCATCCTCGACGCCGACAGGACCGAGATTCGCTACAACGGCGAGTGGCTCGGCGCGATGACGATGGTCCAGCTGTTCGGTCTGGTGAGCCGCGCCACGGTGGCGCAGTTGCTTGAGCGCGACGACTTCGCCAAGCGCTACGCGGCGAACGAGCCGATCTCGATGCTCGAGATGCTCTACCCGCTGCTGCAGGGCTACGACTCGGTGGCGATCGACGCGGACGTGGAGATCGGTGGCACCGATCAGCTCTACAACCTGCTCATGGGCCGCACCTTGCAGCCCAGCTACGACAAGCCGGCGCAGACGGTGCTCACCATGCCCATCCTCGTCGGCACCGACGGCACCGAGAAGATGAGCAAGTCGCTGGGCAACCACATCGGCGTCACCGAATCGGTTGCCGAGATGTTCGGCAAGACGATGAGCATCCCGGACGAGGCGATGCCCGAGTGGTTCCGGCTCGCGTCCGGGCTGTCGCACGACGAGCGCGAGTCGCATATCGCGCGCCTGAGCTCGGGGGAGATGTCGCCCAACGAGACCAAGCGCCTGCTCGCTCGCCGCGTGGTCGAGCGCTTCCACGGCGCCGAAGCCGGCGTGGAGGCCGAGCAGCGCTTCAACACGATCTTCCAGAAGGGCGGCATCCCCGATGACGTCCCCGAGCTCGCCGCCGCCGACATCGTCGCGAACGAGGACGGCAAGATCTTCCTGCCCGGCTTTCTCGTCGAGCACCTGGGGATCGCATCAGGGAGCGAGGCGCGCCGTGTTATCCAGCAGGGAGGCGTGAAGTTCGACGGCGAAGCCATCCCGGTCGACACACTCGAGATCGACCCTGCGCAGCTGCACGGGGTGGTGTTGCAGGTCGGCAAGCGGAAGTTCCTGCGCATCACGTCGTGATCGGGTGGGTAGGTGGCTCGCATGCTGCTCATGCCGATCGCCTCGAACTCGCCTGCCACGGGACCCATCACCTGGAACCTCAATGCAGTACGCGGGGGTAATCACCTGGCGTCCGATGTCACGGTCGAGGTCGCTGGGTTCAGTCGGTCGCTCAGCTTCGGCGCCGCGTACAAGTTCGCCGGTGGGCTGGCGCAGGCGCTGGAAGGCGTCGAGGTGCTGGTCGAGAACGGAGGTATCACCCCGATCGCGCAGGTGCTCGCAGGCATCGCGGAGCAACTGCGTGAGATGCCGCGCACCGCGACCGAGCGCCTCCGGCAGATCATCGTCTACAAGGGGCAGGACAGCGCCTACGACAAGCACTGGGAAAAGTCGTACGGCATTCCAGGATTCCAGGCGGTTGCCGCTGGCGGTGGCGGGCAGGTCACCTTCTTCGGCGGCAAGCCGTACACCGACGGCGTGCTCTTCCACGAGGTAGGTCACAACCTGCCGGTGGGCGGCGGCGACTGGCGCGCCGCACAGGCGGCTGACGACAAGCGCATCAAGGAGCTAGCGACGGGCGCGACGCTGCGGCCGCTTGAGTTCGAGCACGTGCCGGACGAGGTGCGTCGCCTGCGCTGGACGCCGCGCCTTGCGCCCGGCGGGATCACGCCCTACGCCGACGGGCGGCAGGCAGAAGACATCTCCGAGGCGCTGCGCATGCTCATGAGCGAGCGGCATCGCGGCCACGCGTTCGCCGAGCGCGTCGACACGGCGACGGGTGGTGTGCGCGCCCTGACGTTCGGCGAGGCCTACCCGGCACGCACCCGCGTGCTCGAGCTCGCATCGAAGGCCGACCTCGACGGCGATGGTGACATCGGCCAGTAGGCAGCACCGCTCCGGCCGTGACCCAATTATGCGTCGCGGGGTGGTTCAGTGCCGGCGGTCGAAGACCAGCTCGACATCGTGGTCGACGCGAACGTCCGCGCCTGCGAACCCGGCCTCGGCCAGGCGCTCGCGCAGCAGGTCCGAGCCGGAATCCAACACTCGTGCCGCATCGGCTTCGCGTGCGCGGAAGCGGATGTCGAGCTTGCCGCTCGGACCGCGCTTGATCTCCACGACGACGGGCCCGAGGTCCTCGGGCTCGAGCTCCACGTGAAGCTCCTTCATCGCCTCGGTGATCTCATGCTTGGTCGCCTCATCCAGCACGGTCGTGAGCAGCGTCGACGGTGACATCTTGCCGAGCTGCGAGGGCAGCGCCGCATCGGCGCGCGCCAGCGCTCCGGTGGCGGTCGAATCCTGCCGGGTGAGCGCATCGCCCGCGCTCTCCACGCCTGCCGCAGCGTGCTCGACGCGGGCCTCGGTGGACTCGACGGAACCCATCGCTCGTGAGGCCTGGCCACCCACGCTCGCCTGGGCGGCTGCATACGCAGCCGCGTCGAAGTTCGCGGAGCCGGGTGTGAGCGCGCCTGGATCGCCGGCGCCGCCCTTCACGTCACGCATCACGGTGCCGAATCCCAAGGGGCCGTTCGCCGCGCCACGACGCGGACGCGGCCTGTCGTTGTGGCCGCGCTTGTCGCGGTCGGGCTCGTTCGGTCCTTCGATGCGCTCGGTTCTCATGATGCGTTTTCCTCCTGTGCTGCGGCTGCGTCGCGCGCCGCGCTCTCCTCGATATCGATACGTGCGGCGATGGTCTTGCGTCGCAAAAAGCCCTGCCCTGCGAGGTCATCCAAAAACAGACCTTCTTCGCGGAGCTGATCCAAGCGGTGCTCTTCGCGCTGTTTCTCCTGCAGCTTCTCGAGTGCCTTCACGTCGATGCCGCATTGTTTGACGACCTCGGTCTGTTGCACGACCTTCTGCTCGGCCTCCTGGATGCGCCCCTGCTGCGTGACCTGCTCCTTGACCTTCTCAATGATCGCCTGCTCGAGGAAATGCCGCTTCATCGCGAACCGCTGCAAGTCCTCGCCGCGTTCAAGTGGTGCGTGCTGCTGCTCACGTAGATCCTGTTCCTCTGCCTGCATCTGTACGAGTCGTTGTTGCTCGTTGATGACTTGCTGGCGCCGCGCCTGCAGCTCCTGCTGCGCCTGCTTCTCGCGCATCACACGCACGTCGAGCAGTCGCTTCAATCGAAATGTGAAGGTGGTGCGTGCCATCGAGTGTCAGTCGCCTACCAGTTCCAGTCCATGGCGTCGTTCTCCTCGCTTGCCGGCGCGGCGGGCTGTGCGGGAACAGCAGGCTGCGGGGTGCTCACGGCGCCCAACGCGGGCGGCGGTGCGCCTGCGCTCATGAGCGCCTTCACCTGGGCGAGCGTGTCATCCCAGCTGACGGGTTCATCGCCGCGCTGCTTGAGAAACGCCTCGATCGGCTTGCGCATCCGGATCGCCCAGTCGATGTCCGGGTTGGACCCGGCGACGTATGCACCCACATCGATGAGGTCCTTGGCGTCCTCGAACTGGGACCACGCGGCGCAGAGCGCGATGGCCGCATCAACATGGTCGCGCTCGGCGATGTCGCCGCGCAGTCGGGAAATCGATTGGAGGATGTCGATGGCCGGATAGTGACCGTTGTGCGCGAGCTTGCGCGAGAGCACCATGTGGCCGTCGAGGATGCCGCGCGCCGTGTCTGCGATCGGCTCGTTCATGTCGTCACCCGTGACGAGCACGGTGTACATCGCGGTGATCGTGCCGACCATGCCCGCGCCTGCGCGCTCCATAATCTTCGGCATGATCGCGAAGCAGCTCGGCGTGTAGCCGCGCTCGGACGGGGGCTCACCCGCAGACAGCCCGATCTCGCGCTGCGCCATCGCGAGGCGCGTCACCGAGTCGAGCAAGAGCACCACGTTCAAGCCCTGGTCGCGGAAGTACTCTGCGATCGCCGTCGCAACGAAGGATGCCTTCACGCGCACCATCGCCGGGTTGTCCGACGTCGCCGCGATCACGACTGACTTGGCCATGCCCTCGGGGCCCATCGTGTCGGTGACGAAGTCGCGTACCTCGCGGTTACGTTCGCCGACGAGCGCGCAGACGACCACATCAGCGCTCGACTTCTTGACGATCATCGACATGAGCGTCGACTTGCCCACGCCCGAGCCCGCGAACAGCCCGATGCGCTGTCCCTTGCCGATGGGGTGCACGCCGTCGATGGCGCGCACGCCCGTGAAAAAGGGCTCGTGGATGCCCTGGCGCCGAAGTGGATCGGCCGGAATGTTGTTCACCGGATACAGCTGTTCGGCCTCGAGCGGACCGAGTCCGTCGATGGGCTCGCCCAACCCGTTGAGCACGCGGCCCAGGATCTTGGGTCCCACCTTGACGCTCAGGGGTGTGGGCTCGGTGGTGACGAGCGCGCGTTGTGGCACGGTCTGAATGTCGCCAAGCGGCGCGAGGATCGCCTTGGATTCGCGAAAGCCCACTACCTCGGCGAGTAGGCGCTTGCCGGAGTTGGTCTCGATCGAGACAAGACTGCCCACCACCGCGCGCGGCATCTCCGCCTCGAGCACCTGACCAGCCACCCCCGTGAGGCGTCCGCTGATCTTGGTGAGCGAGAGCTCGTCCGCGAGCATGGCGTACTTGGCCAGGGACGGCGGCTCGATGGGGGCTTGCTGGGTCATCCGGGTGGGGACCGATCAGGTTCGGGGTTCGCGTTCGGGCGCGGAGCGCCGCGTGCACGAGTATCGGCGGGTGGGGCCTGCACCTTCAGTCTGCGATGATACGGAGATGTTGGCAAGCCCAGTAATCCACGCAGATACGTCGATCATGCGGGAATTTCCGTACAACACACGTGTGGAGAGCGCGGTGCCCGCAGGCTGACCGAGATCGAGCGCTATCGACCGTCGATGAGCGTGCGGCGCTGCGCCATGAAGGCGGTCTCGAGCACGGAGAGCTTGGTCGTGATGCGCGCGTCGACCTCACCCACAGGGGAGATGAGCACCACACCGCCGGGATCGACGGTTTCGTCGGCAGAGATGTCCACGCGACCGTTGCCCTGCACGAGCCGCTCGAGCTCGCGGCGTGCGCCCTCCACGGTAGCCAGATCGCCGGGGTTGACCCGCACGTCCAGCGTCGTCGATGGTTCCAGGTCATGGATGGTGGCCTGCACGATGCGAGCCACGAGCGTGGGATCGGCATCCAGGTGTGCGCCGATCACCTTGCGCGCGATCGAGAGCGCCAGGTCGGCCAGCGCGGCCTCGTGCTCAAGTGCGATCCGATGTCGCTCCTGCTGCGCCGCCGTGAGCGCGCTGAGGGCCTCCATGAGCTGCGTCTGCACCTCGGCCTGTGCGCGAGCGACACCTTCTTGGTAGCCCTGCTCGCGCGCACCGGAGCGCAGCGTCTCAGCCAGGTCCTGCACAGCTGGACGCATGCCCGCCACCATGCCGACGATCTGCTGGAGCTCGCTCAGCGCATGCTGCAGCTCTGCGGGCTCGACGCCGGCAAACTGGTCAGGCATCGCGCCGCCCGGCGCGCTGCTCTGTCCCCCCGCGTTGCCGCGTGGGTCAGGGGGCATGGGGAACTGCCCGTCGTCGATCGCCCCGCCTTTGATCACACGTGCCATGGTCACCTCGTACCCGTGTGGACGGTGTTCGTCACGCGCCTACACCGCCACTGAACGTGAGCGGGGTGGTGGAGAGCAGCTGATGATGCTCGCGCATGGCGCGCGGCACCACGGTGCGGGCGATGGCGGTCTCGATCGTATTGATGAGCGCCGGCGAGCTCGCGGCGAGCTCGGCCTGCCGAACACGGGCGTCTTCGATTGCCACGCGCGCGGATGCGTCGAGGTACAGCTGGAGCGCTGCGCGAGCGTTCGGGTCGAGGCGATCGAGCACGATGGCCCACGCCTCGGCGCGCTCGCCCTGCATGGCGCGTGCGATCGCGGCCGGGTGCAGCGTGCGAAGCTGCTCGAGCGGATCGATGGCGGGCACCACCGCTGCGAGTGGAGTGCCCGAGCTCACCTGGATACCCGACGTCACCATCGGCGCGCCACCTTGCAGCGGCGGCATCGGAGTGCCCTGGTGCGCGACGGGCGCGGGACCAGCCGGCGCAGGTGTGCCGAGTCGAGCGGCCGCCTCGTCCACGGCGGCCGTCTTGCGCGCCGTCACGCGGTTCGCCATCTCGTTGATCATCGTGCGACGTGTGGCAACGTCGGTCGAGAACTCGCCGTGCGGACGGTTATCCGGCTGGGAGGCAATATGCCGGCGAATCGAGTCCGCGATCTCCGGGTTCATCCGGTCGAGCACCGCCTCGCGAGCCTCTGCTCCGAGCAACTCGAGCTGCATTGCGGCGCGGCGCACCGGGTCATTGGCGAGCTCTTCGGCGGCGCCCCCGCCACCGGTGACGGTCTCATCGGGCTCGGGTGAAGGAATGTCGGTCATGATCGTCCGTGATCTTTCGTGGGGGGAGGAGGCCCGCTGCGACGCGGGGTGGAGCGGAGTTGGTCCTGGTGGTCGTCGCTACGCGCGCTGCGCTGACGGCTGACCGAAGAGCGTCTCGAGATCCTTGGCGATGTCATCGGGGTTCTGCTGGGCGAAGTTCTCGAACAGACGCTGGTCCTGCTGGAAGGCGTCCTCCATGCGCTTGCGCTCGTCGGCAATGCCGACCGTGCGGCGCCAGAGCAGCAGGATGGCGGTGAGCAGTCCGATGACGATCACCGCGACGACAGCGAGCACGCTCTTGGGCATCTGGGTCGTGACGATCGGCTTGTTTGCGATCTGCTGCTGCTCGTCCTTCACCTGCGTCTGGAGCTTGTCGACCGAGTTCGTGACAGGAGCCTCGCCCGCACCCTTGGCGAACTCGATGCGCGTCACCGACGGAGCTGGATCGCCGCGATCCACGTTGCGCGAGGCGGTGAGGATGCGCTTGACGGCCAGTTCCTGCTGGGTGCTCACGTGATCGCGGTCGAGCGTCACGGTGATCGCCTGCCACTTCACGTCGCCAGCGGGATCGGTCTTCTGGACCGCCTCGGTGTTGGGCGGAGATGACTTGTCGGTCACGGCACTGTCGCCGCCCTTCTGCGAGCTCTCGGAGATGACCGGGCCCTTCGTGTTCGTGGTGGAGTTGATCTGGCTCGACGTGGAATCGACCTCGGTGTCCACGGTGACGACAAAGAATTTGCTCTCGCCCAGGACGCGCTGGAGCTGCGTGCTCAGCTCGCCCTGCTTGCAGTTGGAGATGGCGGTCTGCTTGGTGATGACCTCCGTTGCGCCGGCGATGTCGGCGCAGCCGAGCCCGGACGCGGCGGCCGTGTTGCCTGCGCCAGCGGCGCCACTCTTGTCCCCACCGGCGGTGAGACCGTCGAACATCGCGTGACCTGTCGAGTCGCCGATGATCACGCGCTTGGTTGACGTGCCCACGGTGAGTGCGACCTGACGAGCGATGTCAGCTGCCGGCCAGTCGGCGCGCTTTGCCTCCGGCAGGAACACGGTCGCCTGCACGCTCTTGGTCATTTCCGGACCAACGAAGGAGTCGTTTTCGGACTGTGAGACGTTGACGAGGGCTGCGGTGGCGCCGAGGCCCAGGAGCAGCGTCTGGACCGCCTTGGCGTTAGTGCAGTTGTCGGCGCGCTGGTTGGCGGCCTTGGTGGCGGTGAAGCCCGGTGCAGCGGGACATTTGATCGCCTTCGCCGTGCCGCTCAGGTCCTGCACGCCGGCGCTCTTGAGCATGGTGCGCGCGTCCGTCGCGTCGTCGGAGGTCACGGTGAGCATGTAGGTGCCGCTGCTCGCCGCTTCGTCCTCGAACTCCATGCCCTTCTGCGTGAGCAGATCCTTCGCCGTGGTGTACGTATCGAAGTTCTGGGTCTCAAGGATGGTGGTCGGCGCCGGCGCCTTGAGCACCGTGATGTACAGCACCAACAGGAGCATGAAGGCGACGGCGATCGGGATACCGATGCGCAGCGGAGCTGGGAAGTTCTTGTAAGTGTCCATGGGGAGTGGGGGTCCTCGTGGTGAGTGTTGCTGGGGGTGGGATCAAGCGGTACGGTGCGGGTGGATCAGGTGCGCTTTCCGGCGCTGAACAGGAGCTTGCCGTCCAACGTCGTGATGTTCACGTGTGTGGTGTCCGTATTGGCAGCGGACGCAAGGAGCTTGGCCATGGCTGATGCATCCCAGGCGCGTGGCGCGCCCTGGACACGCACATTCACTGAGACAACCATCTCGGGCCCTACGAAGCTGTCATTTTCGACGCTCGAAACGTGCACCACTGCACTAGCGACACCGCTATCGATGACGATGCCTTGCAGCAGCAATGCCTGGTTGCAGTGGTCGGCTCGCTCGTTGGCAGCTTTTGTTGCGGTGAAGCCCGGAGCCACTGGGCACTTGGTCGGCTGCACGAGGAGGCGTGACGTGGAGGACGCGGTCGGGGTCGCCGTGGTGCCGGAAGCGAATACGACCGCGACGGCGACCGCGCCGATGGCGATACCACCCGCAAGGGCGAGTCCGACATGTACGAGTGAGGAACGATTGTTGGAAGGGGAGTTGGTCATGGTGGGGGTGTCCTTGAGGAGATCAGACCTGCATCTGGAAGAGTGTTCGCACGGCGCTGACAGCGGATGAGATCGAGCGGGTCGCCATCTGGATTTCCACACCCGCCTTGGCGGATTGGATGGCTACCGTATGCGCGTCGATCGACTTATCACCGGCCGCGAACCGTGCGGTGAGATCTTTCGAGTGTGCCTTGGAGGAACTCGGCCCCTCGATCATCATCGTCTTGAGCGCATCGCCAAACGACGCGCCTTGCCCGCCGCTCGCCTGCTGCACGGGTGCCAGGCCGGAGCCCGCGCCTGTGGAAGCCGCGCCGCTGTCACCGCCGCCGACGCCGAGGCTGCCGGCCAAACCGTTGAGTGGATTGCCGCCTTGTGCGCCACCTGCCCCGCCCATACCGGCCAGGGGGTTCGCGCCGGGCATGCCGCCACCAATCGCTGGGATCGCCATCGTCAGCTACCTCGTCCGATTTCGAGTGAGCTGAGCGCCATCGACTTGAGCAGCGTGGCACTCTTCACGTTGAGTTCAAAGGCGCTCTTGGCGCGCAACATGTCCGTGGTCGCCATCAGGGCCTGCTGGCGTTCGTCGTAGTCGGTGCCACCCACGGTGCGGGTGCCCGCGACGCGGACTGCGCCTCGCGAGGCGTCGATCGACCCACCGGTGAACATTCCGCCCGAGGAGGATTGATCGTTGCCGGTTCCGGCGCGGGCGCCGTTGAGCGCGCTCGTGAAGCTCGTGGCGCGCAGGTCCACCTCTTTGCGGTGGTAGCCCGGCGTGTTGACGTTGGCGATGTTCTCGGATGCCACCTCGGAACGGTAGCGGTGAACCGCCATGGCGCTCTCGGCAACGTTGATCGCGTCGAAGATGCTCATCGGTCAATCACCCTCGGCCCATCTCGGCGATGACGCTCCGCATCGCGCTGATCTGATTGGTCACCTGCTGCGTGAGCACGCGGAACCGGACGTTGTCGTTCATCATCTCCGCCACCTCGGTGGTTCGATTGACCCCTTGTTCGGCCGAACGCTTCTCGGAGAAGCGCGAGACCAGGTCACCGGCGCCGTATGCGTCGCCGACGGAGCCCGTCCCACCCAGTGGATTGCGGAACATCGTGCCGGGGTCGTCGTGCTGCATGGCGGCGCCGAGCACGCGCTCGAAATCGACCGTCTTGGAGCGGTAACCCTCGGTGTCGATGTTCGCGAGGTTCTCCGCATGCAGCTGCTGCCGCATGGCCAACCCGTCGAGGGAGGCGGCGGCAATCGCGAAGTTGCGACCAAGGATGCCATCGGTGGAGAACATCGGAGTAGGGGGCCTTTCGGGGGGTTCATGGGGCTCCGTCACGCCTGGGGAGACGTGGGGAGGGTGGTCCCATACAACCGTTGTACGACGACCCGGTTGATCTGGCAAGCGTCAGTTCTGCAACTGCTCTGCGTCCCATTCCGGCGCCTCGCCCCGGCCTATCGCTCCGGGGCCTCGCGCCGGCGACGGCCAATTGCGGTGAGTGGTACGTGGTGTGCGCTGGGCGCGCATGGAGTACCACTCAGTGGGTGGGGGTGGTGCCCCGATTGGTGAGTGGTAC
>Ga0105047_10002206_pt1 | contig 34809 bp, 23 predicted proteins | sample MAT04_FD_78384 | JGI IMG/M metagenome (GOLD analysis project Ga0105047, IMG submission 78384) | Freshwater microbial communities from Lake Fryxell liftoff mats and glacier meltwater in Antarctica - MAT-04 (megahit assembly) | ecosystem: Environmental > Aquatic > Freshwater > Ice > Liftoff... | reverse complement strand
TCCGTAGGCATGTCCCATTTTTTGCGCTATAATCTCACGTAAAACCAGAACTCCTGCCATAGGAGCGTATTGATGTTTATGGTCACGCGTATATTTTACTACCAAATCAAGCAAAGCAGATGGAGGATCATAATCAGGAAACCCTTGTCCAAGGTTGAGTGCGTCATACTGTGCAGCTAAAGCCGACATCTCTGTAAAAATAGTGGTTTGGGTGGAGGAAAGTTTAGATGTGATATGCATTTGGAAAAGGTATTAAAAAAAAGACATTTCTACCATTATTTTATGGTCAAAATGTCTTTCTGAAATATTAATAAATCATTATCCTACAAATCAAACTTAATCCCTTGTGCCAATGGCAAGGTTTTACCATAATTGATGGTATTGGTCTGTCTGCGCATATATGCTTTCCAGCTATCAGATCCTGATTCACGGCCGCCACCTGTTTCTTTTTCACCACCGAAAGCGCCACCGATTTCAGCACCACTAGTACCAATATTCACATTGGCGATACCACAGTCTGATCCTGCGTAGGAAAGGAATTTTTCTGCTTCATGAAGATTTGTGGTCATGATGGCAGATGATAATCCTTGTGGTACGTCGTTTTGGATGGCGATGGCATTTTGGACACTACCTTTATATTTCAATAGGTATAAAATAGGTGCGAATGTCTCATGTTGGACGATCGGCATATTGTTTTCTGCTTCGACGATACATGGTTTGACGTAACATCCACTTTCGTAGTGTTTGCCTTTGAGTACACCACCTTCTACAAGAATGTTTGCGCCTTGTTCTTCAGCTGCTTGAAGCGCATTTGTATAAGCATCCACCGCCATTTTATCGATCAATGGCCCAACATGATTTTTGCTATCTAGAGGATTACCAATTTTCAATTGTGTATATGCTTTGGTGAGTTTGGTTTTGACTTCATTGTACATACTTTCGTGGACGATGAGCCTTCTGGTAGAAGTACATCGCTGACCACAAGTACCCACAGCTCCGAAAAGTGCTCCCGTGAGTACAAGGTTAAGGTCGGCAGATTCAGTAACGATGATGGCATTGTTTCCACCCAATTCAAGTAAGCTTCTTCCTAGTCTTTCTGCTACAGCGGCGCCTACTATTTTGCCCATTCTAGTACTACCTGTGGCAGAAACTAATGGTACTCTTTTGTCTTGGGTCATCCATTCTCCCACCTTATAATCTCCAGTGATGATGCAACTCACACCTTCAGATACTTTATTGGCCTTAAGTACTTTATGCAATATATTCTGACAGGCCACGGCACAAATTGGTGCTTTTTCGCTGGCTTTCCACACACATACGTCTCCGCATACCATAGCAATCATAGCATTCCAAGACCAAACGGCTACTGGAAAATTGAAAGCCGAAATGATCCCTACGATACCTAGTGGATGATATTGTTCATACATACGATGCAATGGTCGCTCAGAATGCATGGTAAGTCCATACAACTGACGAGATAATCCTACTGCAAAATCACAGATATCAATCATTTCCTGCACTTCTCCGAGTCCTTCTTGGAGAGATTTTCCCATTTCGTAGGATACGAGTTGGCCTAATGCAGCTTTGTATTTCCGGAGTTCGTCACCATATTGGCGTACGATTTCGCCACGTTTTGGAGCGGGAATTTCTCGCCATTCTGCGAATGCTTTTTGGGCTGTTTTGATGACTTTTTCGTAATCCTTTTTCGATGTCACGGATACGCTGCCTATTAACTCACCATCTACAGGAGAAAATGATTCGAGATAAGTGTCAGACTTTAAAGATTTTTGTCCTGTCCAAGTACCTTCGTTTTTTTTGTGAAGGTCCAATTTTTTTAAGAATGAAGTATTCATTTAGGTATGGTTTATATTATGTGAATAAAGTAATTGGATTGGGAAATAATAGTATATAATTCTCAATTATTGATTCGGGTGCAAAAGTAAGAAATATAGTTCAAATTGTTGAGGATAGGAAATATTGGGTGATGGAATGATTCCATGTTCTATGATTAATAAAAAAAGTGATATACCATTAAAAGGAGTGTTTTTTGATTGTGCCACTCAAAGTTGTATAAAAATCCGGGAGATAACTCTTTTTGATCTTCAAATTTACAAATATTACTCATCATATATCTCGTTCCAATTGGACGCCACAACGCCTTTTCCATCCAAGTTCTAAGGCGAAATCCTTTCTTTAACGAGTTCATAATTTTTTGATGCATTCTATTCGTACATCTCGAATGATTCTACACTTTTAAACATATGGCTCATTTTCAAATCAAATTTCATTAATTATTCCATGCAAAAAGAGTACTTTTGTTTCTCATTTACTTTTGCGTTTTTTACTAAAAGATGAGTAATAAAAATTATTATAGCCACGGTAGCTGTTTAAAATTTAAGTATTTTTGTAATTATTTAGCTGCTTAGACAAATGAAAAGTTTTTGATACGATTTTTGCATCTTTTAGGCAAAAATAGCACCAAAAACTAATATTTTTTTACTTTTTCCGTCGTGCTTCACCCGTCGTTACCAATATTTTGCCCCTACAGGGCATTGACCTAAATAATTACGTTTTTATAATAATATTAGAAAAAAAATTAGTCACTGGTGTATCCAAATAATTCTTTTTCTTTGATAAGAGAGACCAATGAATCCGGCACATAGGATTCCCATCCAACTTTATTGTCTTTTATGTCTTTTAAAACTGTCTGAGGATATACATGGAGAATATCCTTGTTATATCTATAAACAGGTACGATTTGTTTGCTATCCAAAAGGTATTGATAGAGAAACTTGATACCTTCCGGAACAGCCATGTTATCTGCCGTCATGATTTCCCCTGTTGAATTATCCAGTGCAGGATATACATAAATTTTAATGTTTTGGCTGAATAATTCTCCAAAAGCGACTAAAAGTCTGCCATCCTGATTTTGGGTGAACTTATCCGTGATGATTTTCTTTAACTCACGTGAACCGATCACAAGTCCAAGATTAGAAATTTTATAATCGCTCAGGTAGTTGATTAGCATTTCATGGTTGGCGCAATCAGATAAAAGCACTTTATATCCCAAAGCACACAACATATCTCCGCGCTGAAGGAAATCATTTTCATTGATTTGTCCGTTTTCTCCTCTTAGGTAATCCAATGTCAATTCCATCATCAGATTAAGTTTATCATCGGGGAGCGCCGACTCTTCTTTAAACTGGGCATAGCTAGACTCTATTACATCAAGGGTAACAATTGTTGGTGGTCGAAAATTACCTCTTATGACCATCAGTGATTCACGATACAAAAATTCAGATGAGTGTATACTTGTTCTGTTCACATCAAACATTGCTACTGAAGTTAATTTATGTAAAACGAGGTACAGAGATAAAAGTCGTTTATCAAAATAATTGAAATCGTCTCCGTTTATACGTAAAAGATCAATGGATACTCTGTCTTTGATATTATCTACCAGCGACCTTACCATTTTTTCAGGATCATCATTGTGGTAAAAACAGGCGTATATCATGTTGACGCCCAAAACACCGATCGCTTCTTGCTGTAATCTGTTGTTGGTGTCCAGCATTTTTACGTGCAGTACCATATCATTTAAAGGTCCGGCAGGAGTAAGTCTGAATCTAAGGCCCATCCATCCGTTGCCTTTTATGGTTCGGGTATAATTGATGGCTTGTACAGTATCAGCAAAAACAAAAAAAGTGGCATCGGGTCTTGTCGTGCTTAGTCTTTCCTCCATCAATCCCCACTCATGGTCCAGCATTTTGTATAAACGGGATTCTGATACATATCTTCCGGTGGGTTCGTCTCCATAAATGGCATCTGAGTACGTTTTGTCATAAGCTGACATGGTCTTTGCTATGGTGCCTGCAGCAGCTCCTGCCTGAAAAAAATTTCTAGCTACTTCCTGTCCTGCACCTATTTCAGCAAATGTACCATATATCGGGTCATTAAGATTGATGTCGAGCGCTTTCTGCTCCGTTTTTATCATTTGATATTCCATTCAAAGTAAATTTGACTTAACCACAGAACAATTCCAGATTTGATATCTCGATATTTGATAAAATCTCTGATCGTTTACATCGGCAAATGTAAAACATATTTTTCTAAATTACCGTAATGGAACCATAAGCAACTTTTATTCCTTCTATGGTTTCCAACTTCAGTATATAAACGAATACTCCTTTATCATTTATGGTGGGAATCCACGCGGTGTTTCTATCGTTTATCATCATATTTTTATCATCAAACACAGGATTACCCCAACGGTCATATACCGAAAGGTCATATGAAAAAATATTAGATCCTTTGAGATAAAATCTATTGTTTTCAAAATCAGATTCAGGGGCTACAATATTTGGTATAAAATAAAAAGGTCTAAGGTAACGAACGGATGTGAACGCAGTATCTACGCATCCATAAATATCTGTAGCAGTAATCAGATAATCCCCCGAAGAAAGATTTTTAATTTCTATTGGAGCAGGCGATACATCTTTTAGTGTTCCGACGAAGGTCCCTTCATATGTAATGGTCAACCCAACCGTATTGCCTTCAGGTTGTAGTAAAATGACACCGTTTGAATCACCAGCATCGATAGAAGGATTTTGCTCAATAGCACTAATGCTGAGAAAACTAATAAAAATGTCTGTTTTCAAAGGGCCAACACATTTGCCATCACTTATGGGCACGAATTCAAGACTTTGAAGTCCTTTTAATCCGAAGGGGCTAAAAATCTGATTTTGACCATTTGTGCTTACACCCGCGCCTTGCCATGTACCTGAATAGTTGTCGATCAATCCAGGTAAATCCAGCGGTGATGCATTTTCACAGAGACCATTAAAATCAGGAAAGTCGGGTATATCTCTTTTCGAAATCACAACATCTATATTAAGCGAAAAGATACAGTTGTCTGCATTTTTAATGACCGCTACATATTTTCCATCGCTTTTAAGTGTTGACACGGGGATGACCGGGGATTTTTTGTCCGATATAAAACTATTGGGTCCTGTCCAACTTACTGCTACACCGTTCGTGACATTTAATTGTATCGTGTCGCCTTCGCAAACAGGACTATTGCTGCTAATATCGGCTGTTTTTACAAATTCAATATTAACATTTTTTATGATGGTGCAATCATTGGTTTTAATCTCCACCGTATATGGTCCTTCCATTTCGGGTTTTGCATTCATTATAACAGGATTCTGCAATGAGGAGCTAAACCCGTTAGGTCCTGACCATTGATAAGAAAGACCACCATCTGCTTTTAATTCAATGGTAACCCCTTCACAAACAGGACCATTACCGGATGCAGAAACTAAGCCTATAGATTGTATAATAGTAGAAGTGGTGTCGGTACATTTATTTTCATTGATCACAATCAAAGTATATTTTCCAAACTGATCTGAGTTTACAGAAGATATTACAGTATTTTGCTGAACAGAGTTGTACCCTTGTGGCCCGGACCAATTAAAAATTAATCCTCCTGATCCATTGAGTGTCAAATTTGACCCTTCGCAAAGCGGCGCGTTTGATATTATCTCAGCTTTTGCCCTGCCTTCTCCCGCACACCATCTGCCAAAATCGCCCTCAAAAATAAGATTCTTATTTTGCCTGAAGTTGTAACCGACGGTGCTTACATTATCACTTTCTGAAAGCAAACAATATTTCTCCATTGAAGTAGGGAAACAACCTTCCAGCATATTATTTTGTAAATATATCCTTTTTAGGTTTGACAAATTCCCAAAAGAAGATGGAATTTCCCCCAAAATTTTATTGTTGATCAAATCGAGATTTATCAGAGACTTCATATTTCCTAACGAAATCGGAATAGATCCTGAAATCATATTGTTTCCAAGCAATAAACTGATGGTGTTGGTAAGGGTGCCTATCGATGGAGGTATAATTCCTGTCAGCATATTGGTAGAAAGATGGAGACTTATTAAATTTGAAAGATTGCCGATATTATCCGGAATCGAGCCTGACAACTTATTATCATTGAGAAGTATCTTTTGAAGTTTGGTCAGGCTAGCTATTTCTGTAGGAATATTTCCGGTCAACTGATTTTTATGAAGCCATATTTCCTTCAGATTGGTCATATTTCCTATTTGTGAAGGTATAGCGCCTGTAAATAGGTTTTCGTCTGCGTAAAGAAAGGAAAGATTGGTCATATTTCCTATTTCCGATGGTATACTTCCAGACAGTTTGTTTTGTGAAAGAATCAATGACCGTAATGTGATCATATTTCCCAATTGTGGCGGAATACTACCACTCAATTGATTCTGAGATATTAAGAGTTCATCCAGCATAGTAAGGTTTCCCAGATTTGCAGGAATGGGTCCATTAAAATTATTCTGATGTAGGTGAAGGGTAACCAATTTCTTTAAATTGCCTAGTGCAAAGGGTAAATTACCACTGAAATTATTGAGGTTTAGCAGCATTCTTTTAAGATTTACCATATTTCCAAAAGATGCATGAATAGGGCCGTTTAGTTTATTGGATGAGAGATTTAAATCTTCCAGGGCTAAAAGACCACCCATTGATGCCGGCAAATTACCGCTCAGATTGTTGTTGGAAAGGGTAAGTATTTTTAATGATTTTAACATTCCAATAGAATCAGGTAGTGCACCATTCATTTTATTGCTTAACATTGTAAATGATTCTACACAGCCTGATGTATTAAGTTTTACACCATACCAGGTAGAAATAGCTTTACCCGGGACAAGCCAATTTGTTTTATTGGTCCAGCCAGTGCCCTGACAGTTATTAAAGATACTGACGAGTACCAAAGAGTCAATTGCTCTATTGCATTGACTGTGTATCTGATTGGTCTCTAGAATAAATAACGCACATAGAAAAACTAATTTGTAATATTTCATATTTTGAATGTAATATTGAATAATGAGGTAAGGTAAAATTTTATTTGACTTTAATATTCACTTTACCGTGTTAAACAAATATGATTGTCCTAATAGATACAAATACGTGTATTATTTGTTTCTATCAAAAGTTAAATAAGCCATGCTTTAATGATTAAAACATGGTTTTCTGAAAAATATTCCCTGAGATTTTTATTTTCTAAGCCAATAGCCCAGCCAAGTGCCACAAATGGCCCAGGAAACGATAGCGTCAATAAGATCTGGTACTGAATTGTTTTCGAACCAAATGGAATTGGTGTACTCTGTGGTAAGATATCCTATGACACCTACCACTATGCTTGATGTTATGGCTGTCTGGAAAGTAAGGCCTGGTATTTTTGATAACAGCCAGATGAGTAGCATTACCGCAAAAACATCTACCAGAAATCCTCTGACCATATTCATTCCCATGGCAGTATTCATAGATTTGTGATAGGAAATCTGAGCCCAGGGTTTTCCGGCCATTGTTTCCATTAATTTTTGTTGATCTTCTTGAGAAGCGCCCGGAGCATAAGTAGGTAAAAAATAAGTACCTTCCTCCTGCAATTGAGTGCCAAGATAATTAAGAATGGAATCCTGATTTGCCGTATATTTTTGACCGGAACCATGCAGGTTTAACATGGTCCAAGATAAAAACTGCCAAACAAATACCAATAGTCCACCGACTAAAGCGCCTACAATCATTTTTGTGTTCATAATATAATTGAGTTTTGAAGTGAAAAAATACAATTAAGTAGTTTTTGCCATCTGCGCTGTAAACTTTAAACCCAATAGGGTCAAAGGGAGAAAAACACATGTGTCAGCAATGGAAAACCAGATCGGGTGAGGCAGCACAACTAAATTCAACACACCGGAAAGGGTCAGTATTAATCCTGTGATCAAACCAAGGAAATGTTTATTCTGGACTCCGAGTTTTCCTATGACCCATCCTGAAGTAAACGCGCCAAAACCATGTGCTAAAATTAAAAGTGCCAGACTTCCATCACTGACATCATACATATATGATTTGAGAGAATCTTGACTGGTAAGGTCAATGTCTCCCGGGTAAGGAAACAATACATGAATCAAGTATTCAAACCCATAAACTACCAGACCACCTGCTGCCAGAGCAGCAATTACTGCGATTAGATTTTTAACCGTTGGACTCATGCTTCTTGCATTATTATGTAAAAGTAGAATTAAAGTTTATAAAAAAATAATAAGGTGAAACAAAAAGTTTAAATGCATCAAAATACACAATTTATCTATGTTGTTAAAAAATAAAATACATAAATGGTTTTTAACATAATAGGAATGATAAATGAGTAAGTAAAATTAAATAATGGTCTAACTGCACTCTTTTTATTACTTTTGCAGATTATAAAATATATCAGATGATGAAAATAGGAATAACGATAGGTGATGTCAACGGTGTAGGACCTGAAGTGATTATAAAAGCACTGGCTGATCCGCGCATTTTAAAATCATTTACTCCAATCATTTACGGCTCTTATAAAGTGTTGTCGTATCATAAAAATATAGTCAAAGACAGCAATATAATTTTTCACTCCATACATAACGCCAAACAGGCCTTGCCAAATAAAATAAATCTGGTAAACTGCTGGGAGGATAATATCAATATTACTTTAGGAAAATCTACTGAGGACGGTGGAAAGTATGCATACATTGCTTTAGATAGGGCACTAAACGAAATTAAAGAAGGAAGTATTGATGCTATAGTCACTGCACCCATCAATAAAAATGCGATGCAGCTAGCCAAGTTCCCTTTTCCCGGACATACTGAATATTTCACCAGCAATGATCAGGCAGGTCAAAGCATTATGGTATTGGTGAGCGATGCACTTAAGGTTGCATTGGTTACCAATCACATCCCAATCTCAAGCGTGGCATCATCCATCACAAAAGAGTTGATTATTGAAAAAATAAAATTACTGAATAGAACACTGATTCAGGATTTCGGATATGAAAGACCGGTAATCAGTGTTTTGGGACTCAATCCGCATGCATCTGACGATTCCGTCATTGGAGATGAGGAAGAGAGAATCATACGCCCTGCTATTGTAGAAGTAAAAAAACAAGGCATCATGGTCATGGGACCATATCCTGCAGATGGATTTTTTGGAAGTAGCCTATGGAAAAAAACAGATGCTGTATTGGCCATGTATCATGATCAGGGTCTGATACCTTTTAAAGCATTGACATTCGGAAGTGGAACCAATATCACAGCTGGACTTTCTTTTATCAGAACATCACCGGATCATGGCACTGCGTATGATATAGCAGGGACCAATGCAGCAGATGAATCATCTATGCTCAAAGCAATTTTTACTGCGGTTGATATGGTACAAAACCGCAAAGAATATTTTAGTTCCCGTGAAAACGCACTAGTCAGAAGAGAAAAACAATCGGCCGGAATTCACGAATAATATAACACCATATAACATATTATGCAATATGTCTTTGAAGGGATTTTGCTTGGTTTGACATTGACTATTTTGCTTGGACCTATATTTGTGGCATTGACACAGACGGGTATTAAACATGGTATCAGGGCTGGTTTATCCGTAGGTACAGGTATTTGGACCAGTGATTTACTGGTTATTTTTGCCGCTTGGTTTTTTATCCAACAGATTAATGAATTGACTAAAAATCCTTCTTTTCATTTTTGGATGGGCATGACAGGTGGTCTTGTGCTGATCACATTTGGTATTTTATCCATCCTCAACAAACATGAAAAAGATAAGACAACCAAAGCATTTAATGCTAAATCTTACCTGGGTTACTGGACCAAAGGATTTGCAGTAAATTTTCTTAATCCTTTTACTTTTGTATTCTGGATAGGTGTCATGACTTCATATGTATTAGGCAAAGGTATTGATGGATTACAAACTTTAACATTGTTTGCTAGCATAATGGTCACCATCATGACCACTGATTCTCTAAAAGTAGTCCTTGCAAAATTGATACGAAGTAAAATGCAGAACCATCACATATTACTTTTCAGCAGGATTGCCGGAGTTGTGCTGATCATTTTTGGTTTTGTTCTTTTGGTGAGAACAAATGTTTTTCATTTATAATCCAATGCTTAGTTCTACTTTATTAATTTACCGTTTCTTGAGATATCAAATTTCAAATTTGCCGACTTTGATTTGAAATTTTAATTTATAGGGAGGGACGTAGTCCTGAAATCTTTGTAAAACAGTCGCTAAATCACGTTTATAAAGGGCGCAGCCTGTGATATTTAGATGTCAGGGCTACGCCCTTTGAGAATTTGGTCTTAATTTTTATTACAAAGATGTCAGAGCTACGCTACTTTTTGTTAGAATTTTATACTTAACAAAGTAGAATTAGAAGTTATTTGTGAACGATTATTTCTATCACCTCACTTTTTAAGGTATCAGAATTCAAAATAATCAATTCTTTTTTTCCTCTGTACACATAAGAAAGTGCAATGGTTGCCGGTGGTTGTCTTCCCATGTCATCAGCATGCAGCAACAAGAAATTTTTACCTTCCTGATTTAATTTTAAGGTAAATTCAAAGGGCTTTTCTGATATTTCAAGTTTTTCTACGATCCAGTCGCCATTAAAACTTAATGATACGATATCTTTATCAACGATTTTATGGTCATACATTTTTAGATCAACCAAAAAACTATCTACTTTTATCGTACGGGTAGCCGTGACAACACTTCTTCCTTTTACTACTTTAGGCAGGGCTTTAACGATCGGATCGGAAGCTGCTAAGAAGTCTGTTTTTTCTAGTAACTTTGGATAAATCACCTTAAAGTAATGTGGCACCTCAAAATATCTTAAAACCGGGATTGTCAGATAATCAATGATTCGGTTCATTTCAAAAACTACTCCATTTCCGTATCTGTTAAATTTGTTGATAACAGATATATTATAATAATAGTAGTATTTATCATACAGTTTGTATTCATCCGGCACATTTTCAGACTCAGAAAAAGCCTTTTGCACTTTCAGGGATTCAGCACTTTGCCTTTTTATATTTGCCCAATAAAGTTGAACCCTACTGTTGACAAGTCGGGTGCTGTTGTAGTCTGATAAGTTGATGGCTTCAAATTTTGAAAGTGCCGCTTCCTGTGCTTTTATTACTTCAGAAAAATTATCATCATCCTTGTCATACAATCCTTTCAGAGCAACTCTGGTGGTTTTATACACACCATCAATGGCATGTAATACAGCGGGAAACTGCATTTCATCGACACCGAATTTAAGTGTTTTGTAGTATGCCAGAATATCCCCTTCAAGTATAAGTTGCTTGACATAAAAGTTTTTATACAAATTTACCCCTTTTTCCAGTTTGTCATATACTAAGCTAAGGTTTTCCCTTTTGGTCAAATCAAGGGACTTTATTTGTTCTTCCAATTCAAATCGTATGCTATTGACCCCTGAAATGATTGATTTCATTTCTGATGCTGAGTTATTGAGCTTTACTTCAACCGCTGATGGAATTTTACCTTTTGAATTGTTTATTTTTGTATACCATTCATTGGGCGAAATATCATAAAACCAATTCTCGGGATCTTCAAAAATGTCTTTTGGTAAGTCTTTGTTGGAATAAAAATTGATCTGCTGATCAGGAAGGTCTACAAATTTATTGATATTTTTATTAAAATTTTCCAGCAATCTATGTACGATCAACAAGCCGTGCGTACTTTCATTAGAAAAATTAATGTAATTATTGAGTGCTTTGACTTTGACAGAATCAGTAGTTTGGTTATAAACACTGCCAATAAAGACAAAAATAAAACTACAGGTAAAAAGGAACTTATTAAAGGGCATTTCAGATTATTTTGAACAGCTTTCTTAAATTAAGGATATAAAATCAATACACAATTCACTCTAACTACTGAATTTTAAAGGTACCTTTTGTTAAAGGAAATTCAATGTATGGTTATAGAGTTGCAAATATCGTAATTTTTTAACATGTATGAAGATGTTTAAAGATTATTAACCAATTATTAAGAGGTGATGCCCGTCATTTTTACTACATGTTGATTTTAAATCCGAATTTTACAAAATCTAAAAACGTGTTATACAAATTCACTTCCATTTCCTGGTCTAATAAATTTATCTTTTATTTTTTGAATGTCTTTTGGATCGTCAATATAGTTTTCTGTGTAACCACAATTGGTACAAACATAGCGGGTAAGGTATACTGTACTAAGTCCAAAACCTATAATATTATATATATTTCCTTTAAACCCTCCTCCTTCGATCACGGCAATTTGGCTACTTTGGCATTTCGGGCAGCAACAGCTAAATTTCATATCATCTGATTATCTGCCAACATGAACCAAAAGTACAGAAATATCGGATGGGGATACTCCACTTATTCTGCTTGCCTGACCGATGGTTCTTGGTCGTATGGCATGAAGTTTTTCGCGGGCTTCTATGGACAAAGATTTTATGGATTTAAAATCAAAACCATCTGAAAGTCTGACTGATTCAAGTCTGTCCATTTTGTCAACCATCTCCTGTTCTTTACGTATATAGCCTTCGTATTTTATGGATATCTCTGCAATGGTTAGACTTTCGTCATCAAATTGGGACAAAAACTCATCTACATCTGTAAGGGCAGTTCTCATATCTTCCATTCCGATGTTCGGTCTGCTTAATATATTTTTTGCCTTAATTTTTTGCTTTAGTTGTGATGAATCGATACTTTCGAGAAATGCATTGATGTGGTTAGGGTTTACACTCGTATCTTCAAAAAACCGCTCAATGGTATTTGCATTTTCAACTTTGGCATGCACTCTTTCCAGCCTTTGATCCATATCCTGCATACCAAGTTTATGAGCAAGAGGAGTAAGCCTTATATCTGCATTGTCCTGTCGCAGTAAAATCCTGTATTCAGCCCTGGATGTAAACATGCGGTATGGCTCATTAGTACCTTTATTGACCAGATCATCTATCAGCACACCGATATATGCATCCGATCGTTTTAGAATAAATGGTTCAGCATCATGTATAGATAAGTGAGCATTTAGTCCTGCCATCAAACCCTGACACGCCGCTTCTTCATATCCGGTGGTACCATTGATTTGACCCGCAAAAAAAAGATTTTTGACCAGTTTGGTTTCCAGATTCATTTTGAGTTGCGTAGGCGGAAAATAGTCATATTCTATAGCATATCCCGGTCTGAACATTTTCATATTTTCAAAACCCGGTACTTTTTTAAGCGCTTTGTATTGCACATCTTCAGGTAAAGAAGATGAAAATCCATTGACATAAATCTCACAAGTATCCCAGCCTTCTGGCTCTACAAAAAGTTGATGTCGGTCTTTATCCGCAAAACGATTTATTTTATCTTCTATGGAAGGACAATATCTCGGTCCCAGTCCCTGAATACGACCATTGAACATAGGTGATCTGTCGAATCCTTCTTTTAGGGTATCATGCACCTCCTGGCTGGTGTAGGTAATATGACAAGGTAATTGTCTGGAAATAGTCGGCGTATCGGTATATGAAAATTTACCGACTTTTTCATCCCCTGGCTGAATTTCCATTTTAGTATAATCCAAGGATCTGCCATCTATCCTTGGTGGTGTACCTGTCTTCATTCGTCCCGATTCAAAACCGAGCTCCATGAGTTGCTCTGTAATGCCTGTGGCAGATTTTTCTCCGGCACGTCCTCCACCAAATTGTTTTTCCCCTATATGAATCAGCCCATTAAGAAAAGTACCGTTGGTCAGTACTACACTATCCGACTCTATCTCGAGCCCCAGACTGGTAACTATTCCTTTACAAACACCATTTTTAATGATAAGTCCGGGTACTGTCTCCTGCCAGAAATCTATATTAGGATGAGACTCCAACATCTGCCGCCATTTGGCAGCAAACATCATACGGTCATTTTGCGCTCGTGGTGACCACATTGCAGGACCTTTTGACATATTGAGCATCCTGAATTGCACCATAGAGTGGTCAGTTACTATACCTGAGTATCCTCCAAGCGCATCCACTTCACGCACAATCTGACCTTTAGCCACGCCGCCCATCGCTGGATTGCAGGACATTTGTGCTATAGTATTCATATTCATGGTGACCAGAAGTACTTTCGATCCCATATTTGCAGCGGCAACAGAAGCCTCGCATCCGGCATGTCCGGCACCAACGACAATTACATTATATTTTGGAAACATGGCACAAAGATAAGCATCAATTGCTAAAGTTTAACCAACAATAAGATTTTTGCTATTTTTAACAAATAACTTCATTCAATACATTATTGCAGTGATTGTTATGATTATTTGTCTTTTTGGAAGACCTTTGCAACTATGTTTTAAAGGATTTATATGGAAAAGAAGGGTGTTGAAGTATTAAAAGACAGCAGATTAAGTAAATCGACAGCATTTTCATATGAAGAAAAAGAAAGACTCGGACTGAGAGGATTGCTGCCTTATTCTATTTCTTCTCAGGAGATTCAGAAACTCAGGGCCATTGAAAACATCAGGAGGAAAGAGTCAAATATTGAAAAATATATCTTCTTATCTGCTCTTCAGGATAGAAACGAAAGATTGTTTTATCGGATAGTCATTGATTATATGCAGGAACTACTGCCTATCATCTATACACCTACTGTAGGTGAGGTCTGCCTTCAGTTTTCACACATTTATAGGATAGACAAGGGTTTTTATATTACACCGGAAGATAAAGGAGATATAGCGGAATTGCTGGACAATTGGCCCGAGCAGGATGTAAGGGTTATAGTGGTCACTGACGGGTCAAGGATTTTGGGATTGGGGGATCTAGGATGTAATGGTATGGGGATTCCTATTGGTAAACTTTCACTCTATACAGCTGGCGGAGGGATAAGACCTGACTACTGCCTGCCAGTAATGCTTGATATGGGCACGGACAATGAAGAACTTCTGGATGATTTACTTTACCTTGGTTATCCGCATAAGCGACTAAAAGGAAAGGAATATAATGAAATAGTAGAAGAGTTTGTATTTGCTGTTCAGGAAAAGTTTCCAAAAGCATTGATACAGTTTGAGGATTTTACCACTTTTAATGCTTACAATATCCTGAACAAATTTCGCGATAAAGTCCTTTGTTTCAATGATGACATACAAGGCACCGCATCAGTAGCATTAGCGGGTTTGTACACGGCGATGAGGATCATAGATAAATCTCTGAAAGATCAGAAAATTTTGTTTTTAGGAGCGGGATCTGCAGCCACAGGAATAGCCAACCTAATCCTAAAAGCATTGATCGAAGAAGGGATGTCGGCATCAGAAGCCACCGCACGACTTTGGTTTGTAGATATCAACGGACTTATGGTCAAAGATAGTATCGGACTTTTGGAGCACAATCTACCCTATGCACATGATCATCCTACTATGGGATTTGTGGATGCCATCAGAGATCTAAAACCCACCATCCTTATAGGGGCTTCTGGAGCAAAAAGTACTTTTACAAGAGAAGTCATTGAATTGATGACAGAGCTCAATGAAAAGCCAGTTATATTTGCTTTATCAAATCCTACTTCCAAAGCTGAGTGTACCGCTGAAGAAGTATATACTTTTAGTAAAGGAAAAGCAGTATTTGCCAGTGGAAGTCCTTTTAAGCCAGTGGAATATGAAGGAAAAACCTTTGTACCGGGACAGGGAAATAATGTGTATATCTTTCCAGGTATCGGTCTGGCAGCCATTGCAGTAGAGGCCACGGCATTGCCTGAAAGTGTTTTTCTGATTGCTGCGGCGGAGCTGGCCAGACAAATTCATCAGTCAGACCTTGATCATGGTACGTTGTATCCAAAACTAACCACCCTAAGGACCATTTCATTTGAAATCGCTGTGACAGTAGCCAATCACCTTTATGATATAGGTATGGCAGGATTGGAAAAACCAAAAAATATAAGAATGCATATCAAAAATATGATGTACGATCCATCATACTAATTGTCGAGATTCAGATTAATGTAACGAAGTTGGTTTTTTATTTTTTTGGTTTTATGATCAAAGGTCATATCTTGTACCATAAAAAAGGATGAAATCATTCATAAAAAGATATGGTATGCTTATCAGCTATGTTTTGTTCTGTCAAATGACCTTGCCAGTCTTCGTAACACATCTTGATGCACAACAACCCAAATCTCCATTGGTGAGTTCCTATCAAGAGTATCGCCAAATGAGGGATAAATCCACTTATGGCTTAGAATGGATACATTTAGGACCAGTCATTAATGGGTCATTGGTAGAGACATTTCAAGTGGACAATCAGCATCCTGGTACAATTTACTTAGGCTTTGGTTCAGGCAGTTTGTGGAAAACTATAAATAATGGGTTGGCCTGGAAACCTATTTTTGAAAATAATGCTTCTTATGGCATAGGGGATGTGGCATTGGCACCTTCCAACACAAATATAGTATATCTTGGCACGGGAGAAACATTAAAAAAACCCCGCAACTTCACCATGCCTGGCACAGGTATGTATAGGTCAGATAATGGTGGTGAAACCTGGAAGCACCTTGGATTGGATGATTCCTGGCATATAGGCAAAATTGTCGTCCATCCGTTTAACCCTGACATTGTATACGTTGCGGTACTCGGTCATTTTTGGTCACCAAACCCTAATAGGGGTATCTATCGATCCATGAATGGCGGAAAAACCTGGGAGCATGTCCTCTATGTGGATGACAAAACAGGCGCCAACGATATCATCATTTCCCAAACCAATCCTAAAATCATGTATGCCACCATGTGGGAAAATTTTCCGGGTGTCAATGGGGCCAAAAGTAATATTTATCGGAGCAGGGATGCAGGAAAAACATGGATAAAATGTACTGAGGGACTACCGGATGGTGAAGGTAAAGGAAGAATAGGTGTAGCCGTTTCACACAAAAATCCCAATAAGGTATATGCATTAATGGATTATCGCAATAAAGATAAAAATCTTGGCTCTGCAGAAGTATACCTCAGTCTGAATGGTGGTATGTCCTGGACACGGACACACAAAGAGGAACTTATGATAAATTCTGTCATAGGTTGGTATTTTGCAGACATTGTGGTAAACCCAAAAGATGATGATGAAATATATGCATTAGGTGTAAGATTAGCGCATAGCAAAGATGGAGGAAAAAGTTTTAGTTATATTGGTGGAGATGTGTATCACTTGTGGCCCAATCCTGCCGACCCAATGCATCTTGACCAAAATGAGTTTTGGATCAATCCACACAATACCAATCACTTGGCATTAGCTAATGATGGTGGGTTTTATATGAGTTTTGATAAAGGAGAGTCGTGGATGCACTACAACAATATACCCACAGGTGAATTTTATGACATATCGCTTGATAATAAATCACCTTATACTATCTATGGAGGAACACAAGACAATGCCACTGTTTATGGCCCATCCAAAGAATGGCATCCTAAGTATGATAATGGTTGGAAGTATTTGTGGATTGATCCCTGGAGTGGAGGAGATGGTTGTATCACGGCCTTAGATCCTGAAGATGACAATACCATCTATTATAGTGCGCAGGAAGGATACATACAGAGACTGGATAAACAAAGCGGACAAGCTACTTCCGTAATACCTCGAATACCTGAAATTCGGGACTCGATAAGATACAATTTTATTTCTCCGTATTTTCTCTCTGCTTATGATCATCACACCCTGTATCTTGCTGGCAACTATGTGATGAAAAGTAAGGATAGAGGAGACTCGTGGACCGCCATAAGTCCTGATTTGATGAAGGGCAATGAAAAAAATAAAAACTCACTTGCTGCGGGAGCCATTACAGAGTCGCCCTTGAAAAAAGGATGTTTGTATATGGGAACAGATAGAGGTTTATTTTGGGTGACAAATGATGATGGTATCACATGGATGGAACGTTCATCAGGACTTCCCACGGCGTATATACGATGTATCACTCCTTCAAGATTTAGAGCATCAAGAGTATATGTAGCAATGTCAGGAATGAATTATGATGATTTTAATACCTATTTGTATATGTCTGATGACATTGGAAAGACATGGAAGTCACTTAAAAACAACTTACCAAACGAAGTGGCTTATGTAATAAAAGAAGATCCAAGCTATGAAAATATATTGTACGCCGGTCTCTATCGGGCCGTTTACATCTCTACAGATGGTGGTGAATCATGGTCTGCACTCGGAGTAGAAATGCCGGCAGCAGCAATATCGGACATAGAAATCGACAAGGCTTCCGGTGATCTTGTGGCCGCTACGCACGGAAGAGGGATTTACAAATTGAATTTGTCTCCTATCTACCAAAAATTAAATACACAAACATCCGGAGATATATTGTTTGATATTCAAGACATGAGGGTAGCAACACCATTGGCTACTCAAGTCGATGCTAATAGTCAGTATGTGGAAAAGGTTCCTATCACTTTTTGGATGGAGAATACTGAAACAGCAACCATCAAGGTAATCAACGAAAAAAATGAAATGGTTTGGCAGAAAGATATTCAGGCTAAAAAAGGATTTAATCAATATCGTTGGGACCTCGTAATCAACACAAAAAAAAGTACTTTACCCTATCATATTTTTGAAAAAGAATGGTTGAAAAAAGGAAATTATATGGTTGAATTGCATGTACGGGAAAATGTCATACGTAAAAAATGTACTGCAGTGGAGTAGTCTGTGTCAGCGCTAAAAGGTGTAATTTTCATATTCAAGAATACATACTTCATGCTGAAACCCAATGAGTAAATGTATATGGTTAATTGTAAAATACCAAATGAACCGACCACCCTGTGGACTATTTCTTTTGAGATCGCCGGGACAGTTGCCAAACACTTATACGATATAAATGGCTAAACTGGAGAAACAAAAAACATAAGGATGTATATCAAAAATATGATGTAATATCCATCGTATTGAAATATAATATTTGATGACCAGGCCGTAAAACAAAAAATCCCTAATCAATTAAGATTAAGGATTTATAAGTAGGGCGCCCCCTCCAGGACTTGAACCTGGGACCTGCGGATTAACAGTCCGTCGCTCTAACCGACTGAGCTAAGGGGGCATTTGAGATTGAGTTTGAGTTGGTTCTTTGTCTTTTTCAAATGCGGTGCAAATTTATAACTCTTACGTTAACTGCACAATTTATTTATACATTTTTTTTAAAAACTTTATTTTAAATCACAAATGTCTTTCGGCGTGGTAGCTGCTTCTCACCAGTGGGCCACTCTCCACAAAGCTAAAACCTCGACCCATTCCTTCTTCCTTATAGAAGGCAAATACTTCAGGATGAATAAATTCAGCCACTTCAATATGCATTTTGGTTGGTTGCAGATATTGACCTATGGTCAGGACATCACAGCCATGAGCGGCCAGGTCATCCATTACATGTAATACTTCATCTTTTGTTTCTCCTAGTCCCACCATGATACCGGATTTGGTGCGTTTTCCAAATTCCTTTGTTTTTTGGATTTGCTCCAGTGACCTTTCATACTTTGCCTGTGGCCTGACTTTGCGGTACAAGCTCTTCACCGTTTCCATATTATGTGACACCACTTCCTGTCCTCCACTAATCATTCGCACCAAAGCATCCCAATTCCCTTTGACATCAGGAATGAGTGTTTCTATGGTAGTCTGAGGTGAAGCTTCTTTGATTTTTATGACCGTTTGATACCAGATTTCAGCCCCTCTATCTTTTAGTTCGTCCCGGTTTACAGATGTGATTACCGCATGTTTTACTTGCATCAGAAAAATGGCTTCTGCTATTCTGCGTGGTTCATCTTCATCGTACTCATTGGGTCTTCCGGTCTTTACAGCACAAAAGGAACAACTTCGGGTACAAACATTGCCGAGAATCATAAAGGTAGCTGTTCCCGCACCCCAACATTCTCCCATATTGGGACAGTTTCCGCTTTGACAGATGGTATGCAGTTTGTATTCATCCACCAAATGTCTTACTCTTCTGTAATCTTCTCCGATAGGAAGTTTAACCCTCAACCAATCGGGTTTCTTTTTTCTTTCTTCGGTGATTAGATTTGTTGCAATGGGGAGTTCGACCACGTATTTTTGTTTTAAATTATCGATATATATTAGTTAATTGGTTCTTTTGCCAAACTCGATGTTAATATAGAAGTTGAAAAAATAAGGTTTTGCACTGATGGTTTCAGTTTCTACCATGATGGGTATTTTTCTGATAAAGAGATCTCCCATTATACCTACTTCTATTGCTTTGGCGTATTCTTCAAAAGCGCCTAATGAGAAAAATAAGCCCAGTTTACCCTGAATTCCCGGGACGATGCTTATATCTGACCAACCTTTATTTCCGGAAGCTCCGCCGAAAATGGAATTATAATCCAAAAACTTTTCTGCATTGTCTTCTGTGTATTTTTCTGGACGCAATTCGTTAAAAAACCTACCATCTTGTTCGAAATTATAGATTAATTCCAGATAATATGGCCTTAAAAATGCTATAGATGGTCCTGCTTCATAATTATAACCTATAGCAACACCTTTTCTTTTGGCTTTATCCGTCAAAAGCTTTTTGGTACCCTTTCCCACTCTGAGTAGATATAGCTGATTTTGTTTTCCAAATTTAAATGATTGAGAAACTTTATTAAAAGATAAGGGAATATTTTTATTTTGCTTTTGTTCTCTCGCATCTGACATAAAGCCCAATTCTACATGATAATAATTGGTTTTGTAGTAGGTTTTTATTTTGCCACTGTTATAAGCAATTGAATACCCATTGGTGTGTAAGGTAACATTGCCGGAATATTCATTTCTATATACAATACCCTTCCATTCAAAATCTACTTGCTTAGGTTGAAAAGATTTCTGTCCTGTCATGGTGCCTGCCAAAAGCAGAAGAATAAAAAATGCAACACCGATTCTTAACATAAAGAAGGTTTTAATAATCAAATCAGTTAATTATCATATTGTAACAAAAATTAAATCAAAAGTATTAAATATTCACATAAAATTTAAATAATGGGGATATTAACCTGTACGATAAATTTTTTCTATTAATGAAATCCGGTTTTATTCCATAAAAACAGAATAAAAAAATGCCTTCTTTGAAAAATCACAGAAGGCATTTTTTTATCATTTGATTGCTATAGTAATCAAGTTAATAGCGGAGCTATAACCAATGCAACAATAGACATCAACTTTAATAGTATATTCAGAGATGGACCGGATGTATCTTTGAAAGGATCGCCCACTGTATCTCCTACTACAGTAGCTTTATGCGGCTCTGATCCTTTATAATACATTTTTCCTTGTATTTCTACCCCTTCTTCAAACATTTTTTTAGCATTGTCCCATGCTCCACCTGCATTGGACTGGAAAATAGCCATAAGTACGCCACAAGAGGTAACTCCTGCCAGCAAACCACCAAGCATTTCTGCTCCTCCGCCAAATCCGATAACTACCGGAGAAACTACTGCCAGAATACCCGGAAGCACCATTTCTCTTATGGAAGCTTTGGTTGAGATTTCAACACACTTGCCATATTCGGCTTTGCCATCTGCCGCATCAAATATAGCCTGATCAGCGACTGACCAGCTTTTATGATCGATACCATCATTTTTTTTCATTACTGCAAGTGCAGCTTTTAGTTCCGGAATATCAGCAAATTGTCGTCTTACTTCCTGAATCATATCCATGGCAGCTCTACCCACAGCATTCATAGCAAGCGAAGAAAACAAGAATGGAAGCATTGAGCCTATCAACAAACCTGCCATTACTGTTGGGTCGGCGACATCGATGGACTCAAGACCAGTGATCGTCATATAGGCTGCAAAGAGTGCCAGCGCTGTCAATGCAGCTGATCCTATCGCAAAACCTTTTCCAATCGCGGCGGTGGTATTTCCTACAGCATCTAGTTTGTCCGTCTTTTGTCTTACATCCTTTGGTAGATCTGCCATTTCAGCTATACCACCGGCATTGTCTGCTATCGGTCCGTAAGCATCCACAGCCAGTTGAATACCAAGGTTAGAAAGCATACCTACTGCAGCGATTGCTATGCCATATAATCCAGCAAAATGGTGAGCACCTATAATTGCAGCGGCTAAAACCAAAATAGGTAGTGCCGTCGATTGCATACCCACTCCAAGGCCTGCAATAATATTTGTGGCAGATCCTGTGAGGGATTGATTCACGATTGATCTCACTGGTTTAGTGCCGGTGCCGGTATAAAATTCAGTAATAATACCTATCAGAAGACCTGAGGCTAAACCTATAATAACTGCATAATATATACCCAATGATGTGTAAACAAATCCTTTGCTGTCTGTCCAGCTTTCCGGCAACATCCATTGTACAATAAAGTATGTTGCTGCCAACATCAATGCTGCTGATATAAGTTCTCCTCTGTTTAAAGCTTTCTGCGGATCACCTCCTTCGGCTACTTTAACAAAAAATGTTCCTAAAATCGAAGTAACTATTCCAATTCCGGAAAGTACCAATGGTAAAAGTATCGCATTCAATCCACTGAAGTCATTGGAATTTTCAAAGCCACCCATTCCGACGAAAACAGCACCTAATACCATAGTTCCCACAATGGCGCCTACATAAGATTCGAACAAGTCAGCACCCATGCCGGCTACATCACCCACATTGTCACCCACATTGTCTGCTATGGTTGCAGGATTGAGTGGGTGATCTTCAGGTATACCAGCTTCTACTTTACCCACAAGGTCAGCACCGACATCTGCGGCTTTTGTATATATACCACCACCTACTCTGGCGAAAAGAGCTATAGATGACGCTCCAAAAGAAAATCCGGTCAGTACCGTAATTACTTTATTAATATCCATAGTACCTGACACATTCACCCAACCTATATTGGTGTAGATAGCAAATAAAGTACCCAAACCCAATAATCCAAGACCAACTACCCCCATACCCATAACAGAACCACCGGCAAAAGCTACTTCAAGCGCTTTACCCAAACTTGATCTTGCTGCATTTGTTGTACGCACATTGGCTTTTGTAGCTACTTTCATACCTATAAAACCGGCTAATGCGGAACAAAACGCTCCTATGATAAATGAAATGCCTACCAAAGGCGATGAACCTTCTGTAGTACCGCTTATTCCCATAAGAATGGCTACTACAACTACAAAGATTGAAAGTACTTTGTATTCAGCTTTTAAGAATGACATAGCACCATCTGAAATACTTTTTGCAATTTTAGCCATTTTTTCAGTTCCTACTTCCTGTTTTGTAACCCAGGCACTTTTCCAGAAGGTGAAAAGAAGCGCAAAAATGCCAAAAACAGGAATTAAAAATATTATACTTTGTCCCATACTTTGTTGATTAATCGTTAAGAATTATTTAATTATTGTTAATTAAGGCCACAAAAGTAAGTTTTATCCATAATAAAACAAAAAAATAACACACGACTTTAAAATACAAACATTGTTTAAATGATATCCTTCTCCAATCGATATAACCTGTCCCTGAAAATATCATTACATTTGCGGCATCATGAAGCGTGAATTTATCATAAATATCATCCTGTTACTATTTATCAACTTTCTGATAAAGCCAATATATATTTTTGGAATTGATGCTCATATTCAGAATTTGGTAGGGACAGAATCGTATGGATTATACTTTTATTATTTCAATTTTGTGTTCTTATTTCAATTTATAAATGATCCCGGTATCCAAAACTGGAACGCACAGTTTGTACCTAAAAACAGATCCATTATAGGTACGCACTTAGGAAATGTATTGCAGGTAAAGTGTCTGTTAGCAATAGCATTTATTATTGTAACTTGCTTTTTTGCCCTGATTATAGGATATGCAGATATACAAATGATGTTTTTTTTATGTATAAATATGGTGCTGAGTTCATTGTTTTTGCTCTTAAGAGGTGCTGTGGCAGGATTAGGATATTATAAAGTTGATAGTTTACTTTCAGCTTTGGATAAATTGCTCATGATCATTATTTTGGGATACTTGGCCTTTATTTCTCCATATAGTCAACAGTTTCATATTAAAATGCTGGTTTATGGTCAGGGATTGGCTTATCTGCTTGCTTGTGTAATTGCTACATCTTTTTTATACAAGAAGATTTCTTTTGTTTTTACTTCTTTGACGTATCATTATTTTTCAAAGGTCATCAAATGGAGTGCTCCCTATGTCCTGATTTTGATATTTATGACATCTTACAATAAGCTTGACGGAGTCATGCTGGGAAGTATGCTGGACGATAACTATTATCAGGCAGGCGTTTATGCATCGGCTTACCGATTTTATGATGCAGCCAATATGGTAGGGTATTTATTTGCAGCATTGTTATTACCTATGTTTGCCGCTAATATTTCTGAAATGAGGGTATTGAAAGATTTAAAAAATATAGGGGTCAGATACACTTCAGTAAGTGCGCTCATTTTAGTAATGAGTATATTTTTTTATGGGCAGGATATTTTAAAATTTTTGTACAAAGATTATCAACCCGAATTTTACATGACCCTTAGGTTATTGATCTTAAGCTATTTTATGATTGCTGTAGCTTATGTATTCGGATCATTACTTGTGGCAGCTGGCAAAGTAAGAAACCTGAATTTGCTTTTTGGTAGTGGATTAATCTTAAATATTATTTTGAATGTTTTTTTGATACCCAAATTTCAGGCTATCGGAGCTGCTACGGCTACTTTGATTACCCAAATTTTTGTTTTAATAGGTCAGATATTTTTATCAGAAAAAGAAATAGGCGTAGGAATTTCAGGAAAGGAGATCGCCCAGATCGCCACGTATGCCACGGTAATATTAGTTGGATTTTATATCTTAGAAAAAATTCTACCCTTCGATTGGGTTTACAAACTAAGCCTAAGTATATTAATTTGTTTACTTTTGTCGTTTCTTTTTAAAATGATTGACAAAAGAGAAATTTTCAGTCTATTAAAAAAAGATTGATTTCTAAAAAAGCCAGTATGCCCAACAAAACGAGTATGGATAACGAATATAACCTGATAGATTTTTTACAGCAACTGCAAAGATGGAAAAGGGAATTGATTATTTCTGCTACCGTTATTCTGCTATTAAGTATAGCCGGAAGTCTTTTACTACCGAACTATTATAAAGCGGAAACTATATTTTATGCTGCAAGTCCAGATCTTGCCAAACCGATTCCAATAGGTGGAGAGGAAAAAGATTTTAGAATATATGGGGATGACAAAGATTTGGATAGGTTATTTACTATTGCAGTATCTCACGATATTCTTTTCCATTTGATAGATTCTTTTGATCTTTATAATCACTATGATATAGATAAAAACAGTAAAAAAGCAAAATTTAAGGTGAGGGAAGAGTTGCTCGAAAATTACCAAACCATAAAAACTAAATATGGCGCCCTTCAGCTTATAGTAGAAGATAAAGATCCGGAAGTTGCAGCGGCAATAGCAAATGCTGCAAGAATTAAAATAGAACAACTATCCCAAAAAATAGTAAAAGATAGTCAGTCAAAACTAATAGAAAATTATAATCAGAATCTTGTTAAAAAGCAGATACTGAGTGACTCTCTTGCCCATAAAATGAGAATAATAAAAGAATCTTCTGGAATTTTTGAGACCTGGACACAGACAGGAATATATACAAATCTTTTAGCTGATGCGACCACCGAACTCGAAGATGCAAAAGGAAAGATTGTATTTTACAAAAAATATCCCACGTACAGAGATTCGATGATTAAATATATGGCCAAAGAAGCAGGTGCATTAAATAAAGAAGCGAAAGCTAAATCAGAATTGGAAAAATATGCACCCGTTCTGGCTGAGCTTAAACAATTGGATCAGGAAGTCAGCCGGCTAAATGATCAGATAAGTCTTGACAAAGAAAGATTAAAACAATTGAATGCCACATTTTCAGTGCCATTTACTGCTCTTCATATTGTAGAAGAGGCGGACATTCCAGTACAAAAATCCCGACCGAAACGATTAATAATTGTCCTTCTTACCAGTTTATGCGGGATAATGTTAAGTTTTCTTGCTGTTTTTGTTCTTGATAATATACAAAATTTGAAGTACAATAAACAAGATTGATATGCCTGCATTTCAGGTAAAATCTTCAATCTCGACGATAAATCAGTATCGTTTGTTTGTAGCAATAGTTTGTATTTCTACTTTTTTATCCGTGTATTTGCAGAATTTTCTAATCTTTATTTTTCCAGCTGCAGTCCTTGGGCTGGGTGCGATCGTTGATGATTACAGAAGACTTTTCTACGTCATTTTTGCAGTATTGCCTTTTTCTGCTGAATTTTATTTTGAAGGTGCCGGTCTGGGGACGGACATACCTTCAGAACCATTAATGATATTACTTAGCGGTATTTGCATTGCAGTATTATTGAACCGTAATTTGTCATTGAAGTATCAATTTGTTTCACATCCTGTTTTTGTGCTAGTGACGATACATGTTTTCTGGATATTTATCACGTCCATCAACTCTCAGAATACATTGATTTCATTTAAATACCTTGCAGCAAAAATATGGTACATACTCCCTTTTTTTATTCTTCCGATGATTTTTGTAAAACAAACGCAACAAATTGAGAGAGCTTACAGGCTATTATATAAATTTCTTTTTGTAGCGATCTGTATTGTATTGATCAGACATGCATTTGAAGGATTTAGTTTTGCAGCCAGCTATGAAGTGGTCCGACCTTTTTTCAGAAATCATGTGAATTATGCTGCGATTTCAGTGGTCTGTTTGCCCTTCGTGTGGGCATTTTACAGGATTAACTATCTTGAAAAAAGAACAAACAAATGGATGACACTTGTTTTTCTTATATTTATAGCCGGTATTTACTTTAGTTTTACGAGAGCAGCTATTTTGTCGATGTTTATAGCATGGGGAGCTTGGTATATTATCAAAAAAAGGTGGGTAAAACAAGCCTTGTTTTTAAGTTCAATACTGGCCATAGTCGGAATCATCTATCTATCGTGGAATAACAAATACATGGATTTTGCGCCTGATTATGAAAAAACCATTACTCATACAGAATTTGACAATCTCCTGGAAGCCACGTATAAGCTGGAAGACATCTCATCTATGGAGCGAGTATACCGTTGGATGTCTGGTGTTGAGATGATCAAAGAGCGATTTTGGTTGGGCTTTGGTCCGGGGAGTTTTTATCCTAATTATAAGTTTTACTCCATTTCAAGATTTCAGACCTATGTGAGCAACAACCCGGATCAGTCTGGAATACATAATTACTTTTTGATGACATGGGTAGAGCAGGGACTAATAGGTTTTTTGCTTTTTATCACCCTGTGTTTTGTCTTGCTACTGACAGGTGAAAACGCATATCATCGATGCAATAATCCGAGGGATAAATACATCATTATGGCGGCGACTCTTGGATTTATCATTATCTTTGCCATGTGTCTGATCAATGATCTAATTGAAACAGATAAAGTGGGTCCTTTTTTCTTTTTTAATGCTTTTATACTTGTGTTTTTTTCAGAAAAATATAAGCATCAAAGAATAGCCAAAGTAACAGATGGTAACAATAAGACATAATCACAAGCACAATAAGACTTGTGTAATTAAAAATATACATTAAAAATATAGAACTTTGAGTTTACCCCATCCGAAAGAACCACACCAACCACATATTCATCAGCAAGATGAAAAATCTGCCCTAAACAACCTTAAAGTATCAAAAGTATTTTTGCCCAGCATCATTGGAGTAGGTGTTATTATATGGATGATGTCCAGCCAATTGGATCTGAGCGAACTATCAAAACTTGACAAGAGCGGATGGACCATATTCTGGATACTAATGGCTATCGTCATGTATGTGCTCCGACATTTGTTTTATGCCTGGAGGCTGCGCATCATGACAGATAATGCATTTTCATGGCCAAAAGCAATAGAGCTGATCGTAATATGGGAGTTTTCATCTGCTGTTTCTCCAACAAGTGTGGGAGGTGCGGGGGTAGCATTTTTTTTATTGTCCCAAGAAAAACTTTCAGGCGCCAAAACTATTTCTGTGGTGCTATACAGTATGGTTATTGATACAGTGTTTTTTATTGTGTTCCTACCATTGCTATATTTAATTTTAGGACCGATAATCATTCGTCCTGGTATGGAAGCATTCAGTGATATAGATGGGTATGGAATCACATTTTTGACCGTTTTATTTTTTATGACAGCGTATGGTGCTTTGTTTTTTTATGGGTTATTTATAAATCCTAGAGCGATCAAAAGATTACTTATAATACTTAGCAGGTTTAAATGGTTGAAGAGATTCAGAGAAGGTCTCAGGAATAATGCATACGATGTAGTCACTACTTCAAAAAACTTCAGGCAAAAACAATGGTCTTTTCACGCCAAATCTTTTGGTACAACTATCGGGGCATGGCTGACCAGGTTTTTTGCTATAAATTGTCTTATCCTTGCTTTGGTGGCAGGTATTAACCCTTCTCTCTATGATCATTTAATTATGATATCCAGAGGGATGGCCATGCATACGATTACCTCATTTAGCCCGACACCTGGAGCAGCTGGTGTAGCAGAATATCTATTTGGTGGTTTTTTTAGCGATTATATTCCTACCGGTATTGCGGTTTTGATTGCATTGATTTGGAGACTTATAAGTTATTATACTTATCTGATAGCCGGAGCAATCATTATTCCGGTTTGGTTCAGGCAAATACAGTACAGAAGAAAAGTTGAAAATCAGCTTTGAAGTTCATCATAAAAAATCTTGTTTGACCTCTGGATTTAGAAATCCAAACCAAAACTGAGATAAAATTTTGGTTCCTGGATCTTACGGGTTTCTACGCCCCATGCATAATCGACCTTCACAAAATATCCCAGCAACTGGGTGCGAAGTCCTATACCATATCCCATTACCAATGGATCTCTGAAGTATTCGATTTCAAGGTCTATCAGTGGGGGACTTGAGATTTTGACTTTATTTAAAGGATTTTCCGGACTGAAAGGTCCTTTACCATGCCAAGCAAGTCCTGCATCATAAAATCCGACTATCTGCATGTTTTTCAAAAAAGAAGCACCTCGATTTTTTCCAAGGATGTATTGCATAAATGGGATTCTTAATTCAGCATTGGTTAGAACAAAACTAGCGCCATTTCTGATGTTGTTATTGAATCCTCTTAAGTGAAAAGCATTTACTTTATAGGCAAAATCTGCATCATTTCTTACTGGTATACTATTATCAAATTTTGGAAAAAACCAATTTTCTACGCCCCCTAGATAATATAACATCTTTTGTGAACCCATAGAAGTAGCTCCTGATGCTCTGAGAGCCAAAAGAGATTTCTTGAGTATTGGAATATAATGTCTGGCATCAAATCCTATAATTCCTGTAAACCCTTTGGACAAATCAAATGCAAAACCATCTATCACCTGAATATCAAACTGATTTATTGCTTCAACGTAAAACTTATATCTGGTACCATTTTTTATATTTAAAGCTTCATCGTGGGTATTGTCATAAATATATTCTATTTTCAGACTTAACCTTTTTTCATTTACTGCCGGAGATTCGAAAGAGTTATTTTCTGTACTCAGCTGCAAAAATTTATCAAATCTCAATGTTGATGTCGCCCTGACGCTCCTATATATATCAAATGGATACTTCAATTGATAAAAACCCAAAATAGAAGTCTTTTTGGATCGGGTAAGAAAATTTTGATTTGGGTCGTTTTGGGTATTGTATTCGTTGGATTTTCGATACAAGGCAATCCTTTTATCAATTCTGGACTTTTTATTGTCAAATACCAGAAAGTACTCAGAACCATTAAATGAAGTGGGTATTCTTACACCTCCTTCTAAAGCATAATCTTCAAATAAATCTTTTACATTGGCTTTAAATAAAAAGCCCATTGGCGTAGTGAGGAGTTGCTGTCTGTCTCCTGTATAACTTTCCAGACCTTCAAAAAGAATATCGTTGTCTAGTTTAGTGGTTATATTGTTTAAAGCAAATTTGTTATTGGCAGCTATAGCACGCGTATTATTGTAAGGTTCAATAGGCTTTTTGCTGAGCTGTGTATTATTGATATTTAACTGAAATTTATTTTCATCGGATGGTTGCTGACGTACTTTTATAGGATCTAACACTGCCGGATCATCAAATTGAGACTGAAACTTAAATTTTTCGTCAATTATATTTTCAATGATTTTTGGTTCTTCTACTATAGGAAGTATAGGCAAAGAAATTATTTCAGATGATAATGCAGATTGTGTCATTTGAGGGGTTACAATCTTGTCCACATCAATATTTTCTTCATAAAACTTATACATACCATCTTTGTAATAAGTACTGACATATTTATCATATCCTTTTACCGCATGATGTCTGATGATGTTGCGGTCCAGATTTGAAACGGGACTGGTTCTTCCATTGGTGATATTATACATATACGTATTGATTATACCTGTAGCATCTCCTGTAAATACTATTTTGTTTTCACCCATCATGTAAGGGTATCTTTCACTGAATTGTAATGTTTGGGTTATCCTTTGCGCCTCAGAAGCGCCGTCAGCCAGGAAATAAATATCAAAATTATCCAGCGGAAGGATAGTGTCCAGTTTCATTTCTTTTATACTATTGGTGGTCCTGTTTGAGCTGAATAAAATGCCTTTTTGTCCATTGAGCACAGTGTATTCAGCATCCAAGTCGTCATAAAAGTCATTGGTGAGTCTCTCATAATTTCTGTTTTTTGACTTATATAGAAATAGATCAGAAAACCCATCCAAAGATCCGGAAAAAATGTAGTTGAGATCATCTATATAGGATATGCTATAAATACGCTGAAAATCTGTGGGTATCAGCTGATCCATTTTTGTATCATTGTCTAACCGGTATTTTACCAGTTTTATTACGTCTCTGTGCTCATAAACAAAACTGACTTCTGGTTTTGTCGGATGCCATGACAAAAGTGGATAATTGAAGTCTGTTTCTTGAAATACGTTCTTATATCCATATTTAAAAAGTTGTTTTTCTATACCGCTTTTCAAATCTCTGATTACTATCCTAATCTTACCTTGTTCATTATACGAATACAACAATTGTTTGCCATCAGGGCTAAGTTTAATATTACTAATAGGGGTATACTTCTTGTTTGCAAGTCTTAATTCGGATGATTTTGGTTTTGGGGCGAATTTATTTTTTTCTGATTTATAATATTGCGTATAAAACTCTGCCCATTCGTCTTTTAACGTTTCAAGATTTGCATTAAGTATATACTCAAAACTATTATCTGTACCTCTACTTATTTTGGCAAGATAAAGTAAATTGGATATGGCTGATTTTCCATAATTTTGATCGATATAAAACCAAAACGAGTGACCCGCAATTTTGGGGAATTGGTCTGAAAGTTTTTCAAAATTATGGTATTTGGGATTTCTCTCCCAGATGTCTCTGAGTTCATCTTCTATCAGATAATTCCAGCTGGATGATGCATAAGCTACTACTCCTTGTTTGTACCAGTCCGGGATATTCATCAGTACGGCATTTTGTATGATCTCCTGAAGATTAGAACCAAAAAGCATGTTGTTAAAATAGACTGTGGCTATGCCTTCTTTTATTTTATGTCTAAGATTATTGTGATTTCCATCAAAATATACAAACATCTTGTTTCCAACGATTTTAGTTTCGCCGGTTTTATTGATGAAAGTCTCTTCTGTACCTATGTTACTCTGCTTCAGATCAGAAATGTCGACATATACAATGATCTCAATTTTATCATTCATTCTATGCTCCAGTACTTTCTGAATAGCATCATGATCCATTTCTGCCATTTGGATGACAGGTTGTGCTATAAACCGTGCTTTACCATACCAGTATGTGATGAAGTTTTCAGTTTCATATTGCCACCAATTGTTAAAATCATCATGGTACTGTACCCGATTTTTGCCAAATTCAGTGTTTATGCTTTGGGCGTTGATGCTTATGGCACTTAAAATATAAACAAGTCCAAAAATTAATTTTCGCATACTTGATGCAAAGTACGACTTCTTCATAAATTGATAATTAAAAATCTGTAAATTTTAATGATTTTGTCATGCAGGTAGATTAAAAAAGTATAGAAGCACTCAGTTTTATTCAAAACAAAAAAACAGGCTTTTTGATGTTGTTTTGATCAAATCTTTATCATTACCTTTTGTATCTTCTGTTTTTGACTGTAAAAGATCGGGATAGAAATGAAATCTGTAAAAAGGTAGCAGTAGCTTACAATGTTGAACTGTTTTATAATCAAATTAATGTGAGACCTTTTTGGTGGGTTTGTGCTATACTTTAAACAAGGAGCAAAAAACTATATTTTTTCTTTATAAAACAGAAAACTTTCTTCAATGGCACCATTTTCAATATGTACATCATAACATGCCTGGCCTACGGACTCAAGCAGAGCAAATCTTATGCTTCCATTAAGATTTTTTTTGTCATGACTCATGATTTGAATCAATTCTTCAGCAGGTTTTACAAATTTAGGATGATGACCGTAAAGTCTGAGTATTGAGCTTCGTATATCAAAAAGCTCGTTTTCGGTAATCTTACCTATTCTGTAGGACAAGAAGGCTTCACTGACAAGGCCAATTGCAATGGCTTCACCATGAAGTAAGGGCGTACGGCTGTCCATCCAATATGATTCTACAGCGTGACCGATGGTATGCCCAAAATTTAGTATTTTCCTTAATCCTTTTTCATTCGGATCCTGTTCTGTTACATTTTTTTTAATCAACACAGATTCATATACAAGATTTTCATAATTAAGGCTTTCGATTGCTGTATTTTTTGATAGTGATTCCCATACATTTTTATCAGCGATAAGACCATGTTTCAATAATTCTGCATACCCACTTCGCATCTGATCACCAGGCAGTGTTAAGAGAAAGTCAGTAAAAATAAATACTCCGTCCGGATCCTTGATCAGACCTACCATATTTTTAAAACCCAAAAGATCAATACCCAATTTTCCCCCTACGGATGCATCCACCTGACTTAGTAGTGTCGTAGGCATCTGAATAAATTTTATACCCCGCATATAGGTAGCTGCACAAAATCCACCCAAATCACCGATCACTCCTCCACCGAGGTTTATTATTAATGAATGTCTGTCCGCCCCGTTTTGCAAAAGTTTGGTCCATACTAACTGGCAAGTGTTTAAATTTTTATTTTGTTCACCAGATGGTATTCTTATGATCTGAACAGTGTCATCAATATATTCCAATACGTGCAACAGACAGTATTTTTCTGTATTTTCATCTACAAGGATGAAAGTAGTGGAGGGGGCAATTTTTTTATAAAGCTGCTGAAACGCTGACCAGTCATTGATGTGGATTTCGTAATTTTTGCAGAGGATGTTTTTCATGAATGTTTTAGTATATTAAAATTTTAAAACGAATCCGGCTTTGGTAAAGGGATGCTAATAATTTCAAAATTTGAACTTAATCACCGGCATAGCAGTATTTTTTCTTTCTCTGTCAGAAACAGAAAACGCAGACTTAATATTTTTAAGGTATTTACCGGGGTTTAAATAGCTGCTATTTAATCCTCCCATCGCTAAGATAAACAAAATGTCAAATAATTGCATCATTCAGTAAAACTTTATATCTACCCTTAAGTAAGATACTTTTATTTATTATGTTGCAAAATAAATACAAAGTATTAAACAAACATAAATAATATTCAAAAAAGTTAATATATGTGTGTTTATTTTTTTTGGTGTATCCCATTTTTGCATTAAAATTCATTTTGGCTCCCTTGAGAGATAGGGTAAAACATAAGGATTTCAAAATAAGTGAAATTTTGGGATACACCTATTTTTTTAAATATCCTTTTCTTGACTTTTTAGTTAAACAATAGAACAAACTCAAAAGAATCAACTCACTTCTTTTCTATACTCCTAAAAATGAGGTTCAAAACGTCTTCGATCTTTTCATTGACCCATCTGACTACTATGACCAAATCATTCTCACGATCCACAATAATGTAATTGCCGCCGTATCCCAGTGCATAAAATACTGACGAAGAATATCTCTTCCATTTCTTATCCGAATTGAGCCACCAGAGATATCCATAATCCTTTTGGACAGAAGATGGAGTGGAAGCAGCCTGTATCCACTTTTCGGAAATTAGCTGTTGGCTTTTCCATTTTCCGTTGCGCAAAAATAAGAGACCAAATCGGGCCATGTCCAGTGTATTGCTGAATAATCCACCGCCGTGATGTCCACCGCCACTTACTGACTGCATCATAAGGCCATCCATATTGACATACGAATTTTCATACCCGTACCATCGCCAGGTCGATGAAGCGCCTATCGGGTCCATGATTTTTTCTTTGAGTACCATGGGCAAAGGTTTTCTCCAGACGTTGAGGAGGCTATATGCCAACAAATTTACCCTTACATCATTATACTCATAGATAGTACCGGGTTCGACCAGATTCCTTTTTTTCCAATCGTCAATCCCTCCATCTTTAGGCGGCCTGTCTGCCCAGTCTTGCAATCCAAAAAGGGTACCCGACCAATCTGATGACTGGTGTAGTAAGTGTTCCCAAGTCACCTTTGCATTATGGTCGCCTTCAAAACTCTCATCCCACACATACTTTTTTACCGGATCCGTAACACTGCTGATGATTCCCTGATCCACTGCCAAACCTGCTACCGTGGAAAGAAAACTTTTAGTCGCACTAAAGGTCATGTCAACCCGATCTACGTCTCCCCATTGGGCTACAATGTATCCGTTTTTAACGATGACACCAGTCGGACCTCCTCTGTGTTTAGTGGGTCCTATGATTTTATAATCTGGCTCCCTTGCATAAGATTTCAGCAACCCAATGCGCAAGTCTTTTTCTACCGTATTTTCATTCTGTATAGCTATGACGATGGCACTGTCCAGAAGATTTTTATTCATGCTGAGTTCTTCCGGTTTTTTGGTTTGCCATACGACATC
>Ga0105047_10002205_pt1 | contig 34810 bp, 28 predicted proteins | sample MAT04_FD_78384 | JGI IMG/M metagenome (GOLD analysis project Ga0105047, IMG submission 78384) | Freshwater microbial communities from Lake Fryxell liftoff mats and glacier meltwater in Antarctica - MAT-04 (megahit assembly) | ecosystem: Environmental > Aquatic > Freshwater > Ice > Liftoff... | reverse complement strand
CACTCCCTGCAGCTCAATCCGGCGGGTTTCTGGAATCTCCGCACCGAGACCGGAACGCATCAGCAATCGATTGACATGAAAGAGGCGCTGCACACGCATCACGACGAAGTCGATGAGTCATACGGCAAACCGCGCCAGGAGCTCGTGTTCATCGGCATCAGCGTTGACCGTGCGTTGATCGAGCGCGCGCTGGACACCGCGTTGCTCAGCGAGAAAGAGTGGAAGAGTGGCCGAGCGCAGTGGGAACGGTATCTCGATCCATTTCCGCAGTGGGCGTTCACCGAAGAGTCCGCAACGTTCTCGGTGCATTGAGTATGTCATCGGGTAACTGGGACTACATTCCGAAAGTGTGCGCCAACGTGCTCGATTCAGTGATGCGCTATACGCAAATTCCAGTTCGCCAGAGCGAGGTGGTTATCACTGCGGATTCACCAGACCTGCTCGCAGTTCCGTTCATTTTCATGACGGGCCACAAACTGGTGCGCTTTTCGGAGGCCGAACGCCAGGGAATTGTTCGCTATGTACAGAACGGCGGTTTGCTGTTTTCGGACGACTGCAATCACGGCATCAATGCAATGCATGCGCAGTCGTTCGAGGCGGAAATGCGCCGCATATTTCCCGGTTCACAAACGCTGGCGAAACTGCAGAAATCACATTTGCTGTACAAGGCATTTTTCAAATTTCCTGGCGGACCGCCGTCAACCTCGCACGAGTTAAACGGGTGGGGTGATCAAATCGCGCATGACTATCTGCGCGGTGTTGAACATCAGGGACGACTTTGCGTGTTGCACTCCAATCAGGGCTATGGTTGCGAGTGGGATTACGACTGGAAAAACAAGCGTTTCCGTGCGACGGACAACGCACGGTTTGCAGTGAACATTGTGGTGTATGCGATGACGTAGCAGTAGCGGGTGCGGCTCAGCAATCGGTACGCAGCACCCACACGAGGGCACATTGTGTGGTTACAGCCGAAGGGTTGTCCCAGCTTTCGGGACGAACGCTGCCGGCGCCCATTTACACTCAATACAACAACGTTCCCTGGATAGTGCGCTTGGTTTCGTAGTCTGCGGCATGCGCGCCGTCCAGAAAGAAACTCGCCTTGCCGTACGGACTATCCACTTGCTGGATTTCCAACACTCCCTCGATGTACACCGGGGTCCACCAGGACACCGGAACCCTGACGCCGCCACGCATGACTACCTGTACCAGTTGATTGGGTGGTGGGGGCGGCGTGTGCACGCAAGCGCCGACATACGGCACCAGCAGAAACGTCGCCGTTGCGTCGGTCATGTCATCCAGAGGCAAAACAAAGCCGAGGATTCGAACCGATTTATGGTTGAGGGTGTCGAGTGCGGCGGGGGCGCGACCGGAGCGCATGTCGAGCGACGACAGCATCACCCAATCGATTTCTGGGATCGCAGCGGTGAGGTCTGTCCCATAGATTTTTCCGTCGGCCGGAATTGGAGCAGACGCATTTGAAATATCGTGTTTCCCTGACGAATCGGCGGACGGTATGACGTGGGTCGTTGCGCGAACTAATTGAAGATTGGCCGGTCGCACGGTGTACGACGCGGCGAAAATCAGCAACACCGTATAGAACACCCGTTTCCGCGCGCGATCCCACTTCGAGCGGGTTACGGGTGCAGATTCTGATAGTTCGTCCATACACCCCCCTCGGTGCAGTCAGTTTGATTCTGTACGTGCGCACGGAGCCTGTGTGCATGACATCGCCAAGAGGTCAAGTTGATGTACGCAATGTGTCGCGACGCTGTTTCTCTACGTGAATCAGCTCAACGGCGCGTGGCGGCCGGTGACTGGTATGAACGACCCATTAACCGCGACGCGTCGTCACGACTGTTATCGCAAGTTCTTGCACTTCATCACCACAAACGCGTGGGTTGGTGATTGACGTCCACCAGGTTTGAAACACCGGCGGCTTTATGTGCGTGCGGTGTTTTTCTACTCCAGAGTGTCGAAACGGCCGCACAACAAAAACGGTCGCGCCGAAACCCACTCGGCACGGCCGTTTTTCATTTGTCTGCGTGCGGAGATTTCCAATCCCTTCCCAACTCGCTCAGGCGTCAGCTGGCAAACTGGCCACTGCTCACTGGGTTGGCTGCTATCTGCACCCCGCGCCCTGAACCCTGAATTCTGAACTCTCCAATTCTGAACTCTGAATTCTAGCACTCGCCGAGTCAGCCCCACTCCTGGCTAGCGAACCGTCACCGCTCTCCCAGCCCCAAGGTTGTCCCAATTGAGAATGGTGTTAAACACGAGGAAGTACGATCCAATCGTCGTTCCCCTGTACACCGGGTTGTTCGCGAACAGCACGACGTGTCCCTTGTCGAGCGGCGAGTCAACAACGACGGGGCGCTGTGCGATATCACCGCCACCATCCAACAAACCCGACACGAGCAGCTGCGCCTGATCGGCAAAACGCAGCGGCACGCGCGGCCGCTGGTCTGGCGGAATGATGTTGAGCGGATTGCGCATTTGTTCGACCGTTGGAACCGCAACCTGCCATGCAGAGACTGGTCGCGCGGGAACCGGCGCCGAATCAAGGTTGGTCGCGACCATCGGTGGACGGCCTTGCACCACGTCCGCGTCTTCGGCTGTACCGCGACCAGTGGCGCGCGCGCCGCCACCGCCCCCACGACCGCCACCGCCACCACCGCCGCCTGCGGGAGCGGCACCACCACCACCGCCGCCAACACGACCACCGCGCTGATTGCTCACGCTGAGGGTCATACCATCACTGCTGTAGACCGCGAGGTTGTCGATGATGCCGTACGAAATCGGACTTGGATCATCAGTGAGTTTGGTACGCAACAGCGAACCGACCACGGCGCGATTCGCAGGACCGCCGGAGCTCACACCGTTCGAAATACCAAACTGAATTGCAAACTCCGCAGTGTTCTCCGCCGCAATCAACACACCGCCTTTGCTGACAAACGATTGCACGTTCTGCAATCCTTCCCAGCCAAGGCCCGGACGAATGTCATCCGTTTGCGCCCACGTACCGATGTTTGGCGTTTCCGGCGAGTTCTTCCACGGCACTGCATTGCGCCACATCGGCATGCCCTGGATGATCGCCAACGGCGCACCACCACCGGGCGTCAGGATCAACACGTCGTACTTGCTGTTGATGTTGTTGTCTTTCGTGAGATCCTGATAGCTGATGTACGAATACGGGATTCTCGTCATGTCAAAACCAATACGCCACCAACCTTCGGTCTGCGTGCTGCTCCAATTGTGTACGATGGCGATACGCGCCGCGCGCAACGGGTGCATCTTGACGGTGGGTGCGGCCGATAAGGCGTAGGCTTTCAGACCGAGTTCTCTGGTCGTTTTGTCCAACACATCCTGCGGGACGCCACGAATAACGAATGTGCCGCGGTTGAATTTTTGTCCCGCTGCTTCAAACGGTTCTTCGACTGCCTGCATGTCCGCGTCTTTCAACGTGTAACGCAACGTTGCCAATGCGTTGTCGGCGTTGTGATTGATGGCAAATACTGATCCGGTTCCAACAACACCCGATGGACCCGTGATGACACCCGTTACTGGCGTCATCGCGACCTTCAGAATCGTGGTATCCACCACGCGAATGGCCTGCACACCAAACCCTTCGGGGAATGTCCAACCGGTATCGTCGTACGGTGTGCGCTGCGGTTCGTTCGGTGCCCAGTATTGATAGTCCAGCAAGGCGTCGGCGGTACGCGAGTACGGCTGATCCATGCGAATGATGTACGAACCTGCCGGAAACGTACGCGTTTCCGTTTGCACGGGTGGCGGCGTTGCAGGCGTGTCCGTTGTATCTGCACCGGCCGCTGCACCGGCACCACCACCGCGTCCCCCACGACCGCCCGCGCCGGCCGCTGGTGCGCGACGTGGCATCGTTACCGTGAAGTCAGAAGTGGCCCGTGAAATCTCAACGGCCTGTTTTTGCAGCACCGCCAGCAAATCCGCCTGCGTGCCGAGGCGTGGGTCGTTGGCGGGAAGCACATAGGCCGCTGGACCTTCGGTGGTGGCTTTCAGAATCGAGCGCTTGCTCTTCTCGTAAAAATTGCGCAGCAACTGCACACGCGTGTTCGCGGTGTAACTGAGCGACACCAGCAGACCCGTGATTTCGTAGTTGTTGTTGTTGCGCAGCGACCACTTGAAACGACCGGTGATTGGCGGGTTCTGCCGGTACCACGCGCGCGCCGTTTCGGCCGCACCCAACGTGCGCTCCAATGTTTCGGCGCTGCCACTGTTACCAAACGTTTCGTACAAACGGCTGACGCCATTGTGTGTGGCGGCAATAAACATCAGGTAGCCGGGCGACCACGTGTCAAAGTTGCCGTGCGCGTACACGCCGGGCATGCCCAGGCGCTGCATCTGATCGACGTTATTCCAACCGATCATCTGCCATTCGTTGGTCACGATGGGATCGAGCCACGCGTTGTACGGGCCATCACCAATGGTGTTGTCATACAGGAACGAGCCGGACTCGTGCAAGTCGTGCAACACTTGCGCCTTGAAACCGACGTAGGTGTTGAGCACGTGCTGCGTGAGCTTGAGCGTCATGCCCATCGCGTCACGGTTGTTGTCGTGCGCAACGTAGTGGCCCCAGTACAACAAGCTCGGCCCTGGTTCATTCGGGCGCTTCAACTTGTAGTTGAAGACATCGACCATGCGATCACGGCCATCGGTTTCAACGACCGGCGTGATCAGCGTGATGACGTTATCGCGAATGTTCTTGATGTAGGCACTCTCATCGACTGCGAGACGGTATGCCAGCTCCATCAACGCTGTGGGCGCGCCTGTCTCAGTGGAGTGAATAGTGCCAGTGATGTAGTAGACTGGTGCGGCCGTTGCCGCCAGATTGTCGGCCAGGGCATCATTCATCCTGATCGCGCGAGGATCGGCGAGTTTTGCCAGTTTTTCCTTGTTCGCATCCATTTTGGCCAGCAGCGCTTCTGACGCTACGGCGACTGCGATCATCTCCCGGCCTTCCTCACTGGTGCCGATCGAGAACACACGCACACGCGGCGATGACTTCGCCAGCAATCGCATGTATTCGTTGATTTCTTTTGTGTACGGCAACTTGTTCCTGGCGCCGGCAATGTCACCAAGCGTCGCCATTGGCGTCGGCACGGTTTTCGACGCGGGCATGTAATCAACCAGCGGCGACAGAAAAAACGGCTCGGTCGTGTATTCCTTGATCTTGCGCGTGTAGACCGAATCGATGGGCTGACTGGGATTGCGTCCAACACGGGCCAGACTGGGATCAACCTTGCCGGCAGTTTGCGCGCTCAGCGAGACGGAGCTGACGGCCAGCAATAATGAACTGCCTACCAACCTGCGTGGCAGGGAGAAGCACCGCATAGAGACCTCTGGAAGCGTGGGGGGCTTTGAACGCTGTGCCGCCGACTCATTGCGGACGGAGTGCGGCGACGGCAATGGTGGAGATGCGACAACGAATGCGAGATGCCTGGGCGAACGCAAGGTTTCGTGAACGGAACGGGTGCTTGACGCCCGGCACTTCTCGGTTCAGATGCCGGATTGGCCGATCTCCCGGCCCCGCCGACCCCTCCAGGTCTTACGGGCTCCGTCGCGAATGAATCACCAGCACACCACACGCCGCATTCAGTTTTGCGTATCTGGACGGCGTCTGCGCGGGGCTCGCGTAGTACTCGATGGCCTCAATATTTTTGGTCATGAATTCATTGACATCAATTGGTTCCGCGTACGTTCCTGCATTGAGCAGCGAACCGTCGTGATACACCCGGGCGTAGCATCCGGGCACCATTCCCTGTCCCTTCTCGAAGTCAGTCGCGGGGAACCAGAAGTCCTGACCTGGCACGCCGTTCTCTCCTCGCCTCGGTTGCATCCGCTCCAGGCGTGTGCCAACGCGTTTGCTCAAGATCCAGCCCTTATTGCCTTTGCCAAAGACGATGCCCGCACCCGACACCTGCGACAGAATGCTCGGCAGTTGAATATTGTGGAGCTTCTCCAGATCCTCGCGCGTGATGAAGTGGCCAAGGCCCATGGCGCGGTGTTCGAGATACGAGATTGGCGTGTACACCTGGCCCACCACACGCACCGAGTCCAGCGCGCTGATACGCGGAAGCACAATAGGCTGATCGACGGTTTTTCCTTTGCGAAATTCGATGTTTTCTTCGAATGCGAGGTAGCCGATGCGCCTTGCGCGCACGAGGTATGTGCCGGGTGGGATATCACCAATGCGAAACACACCTTTCTCATTGGTCGCGGCCGATTTTGACAGCTGCGGAAGCGTGACTTCGACGCCGACCACCGGCTTGAAGCTGGTGTCGCTGAACACTTTTCCGGTAAGAATTGCGGCGTCTTTTGCTTGAGCTGTCGCAATGGAGGGCGACGTGATGGTCGATACAACGAGCAAAAGTGCGGTGAACGACGCGTTCGGTCGTGTCATCCCGCGGACAAACACTACGGAACGCGCTGTTGTGCGTCGCATTGGTTATTGAATGATGAACCGCATGGGATTGACTCGGAGTGTCGGATGTTCCGACTAAGGGCTCCGCCGCGAGTGAATGACCAGCACACCGCAAGCCGAGTTCAAACTGTTGTAACGGCCCGGGGTTTGCGATGGTCCTGCATAGTACTCGATGGCTTCAATACTCTTGGTGGTGAATTGATTCACGTCAACAGGTTCGGCCGGGGTACCCGCGTTAAGGAGCGTCCCATCGAGGTAAACTCGGGCATGGCAGCCGGCCACCATGCCATTTCGTTTGTCAAAAACATCGGGCGCGTAGATATCAGTGCCAGGAGTATTTTCAGCAGCTGGCGCCGCCCTTCCCATGGCCGGGAGTCGGGGTACCACTCGCTTGCTCAGCACCCACCCTTGTGCAGACTTGCCGTATGCCATCCCCAATCCGGAAATCTGCGCCAGTATGTTTGGCAGCCGCTGTCCTTCCTGCTTCTCGAGGTCTTCACGCGTGATGAAGTGGCCAAGACCATGGGCGCGGTTTTCGAGTAATGACAGCGGTGTATAAATTTCGCCGACGACCCGTAGCGAGTCGAGCGCCGTTATCTGTGGCAACACAATAGGGAGCTGTTGTGCCATACCACTCCGAAATTCAATGCGCGTCTCGAAGGCCAGAAACCCGACTCGTCGTGCCCGCACCAGATACACTCCCGGAGGGATACCGATGATGCGGAAAGCGCCCTTGTCGTCGGTAACAGCAGACTTCGATATTTCCGGCAAGAAAATCTGGGCGCCTACGATGGGTTTCAGTGTGCCTTCGGTGAACACCTTACCGCCAAGGCCACTTGAATCACTCGACTGCGCATGAGTCGTGGCGACGACGGTTGCAATCATGAACAGGGCGCAGTACCAACGGATCGACTGCCGCATGATTGCCAGCCTCGTTGAACGGAATGTGTGGGAGCTCGTAGAATTTTCTAGTGTTCTGAATCGCATGCGGAACACCTGGTCAGAGACGACAGAAACTTTGTCGGGAGATGATCTCTCTGCGGAGCGGTGAGAAGTCGCGTTCATCGCCGTTGCCTCGCCATGCCTTGAATATCGTGCGCAGAGACTACGCGCGAAAAGAATGCACTTTGAGAAACCAGTGTAGGCGTGCCCTGTATCCGCAGACCGTCCCCGAGACTTTTGTGACGCTCGAGAGTCGCAACTGTCGCTTGGTCGGTGAGACAGAGCTCAAATCTCGAATCTGCATACAGGCCCGCCAATTCTGGGAGCGCCGACCAATTGCTGTCTTGCTGCCAAGCACTGCTGGTCATCAGGTAGTCATGAACTTCTCCGAATTTATTGAATTGTCGCGCGCAGATGGCCAATAGCGCAGCCCTTTTTGCATTTGGGTGGGAGGCGATCGGATAATGCAGATATGCGACCTTGATACCCGCGAGCAACGCCGAGTCGACGGATGGGTTGAGCGCCCGGCAGAACGGGCATTCGTAGTCCGAAAACTCGATAACTTGTGCGCTCGCTTCACCTGCGTAAAGCGGCGTGCTGGTTTGCACTTGCATATTCCACGCATCGTCAATTCTCAGGCGCATGCGAAAGTCACTGATGCGACCTTCGACAGGTGCGCGCAGCGCCGAGTCTGGGCGAGAAACGACGACTATAGCCGCAACGAGGACTGCCACAGTTGCGACGTCCACATACGAGAATTTTCTGGGTTTCATTTCGCGAGTTAACCGAATTGGGCGTGAAGATGCACTGGTGCAGGCTGGGAAACCCAGCCTGCACCGATGGCCTGGTTCACATCAAGTCTCGCAGCGTTCAATGATAACCCACTCGGTCGAGCACGAACAAGAGTACATGCACGCGTGACAGTTGCTCGGAGGACCGATCAGGTGACAGAACCCATACGTGTCATCGTACAAATCGTTCGGACACTGGGTCGTTGCCATCGCGTTCGACGAACTGGAGCAGCAACTGCGGCGAATGCCGCCACGGCAACGAGAAATCTCAACCTGGACCTTTGCATCATCTTCTCCTTGGAATTGTGATGAAACCGTTGAACCACGATTGACACGACACTCCCACGACCAACATTCAACTGCGCTTCTTGCTTGTTCTGTCCGAATGATTGAGGGCGAAAAGTCTTCAGCAATTTCTGGACAAATTTATCTAACACATCTCGGATCTGCTATCAAGACTTCCAGAAGTTTCGCAGTAAAAATCAACAAATGGTCCGATTTCCGGGTAAATGACGCTGATCTTGAACGCGACCGCGATCCTGTGGAACGCCCGTACCGCTGCGCGGATTGGGGCGAGATAGTGGTGGAGCTGCAGCGCTTTGCGCGACCGATAACACACACTCGAATGCGCTTCGCACACTGACTCATCGTCATCGCAACTTATTTGATCACGCAGCGGCGCTTACCCTGTTTCGAATTGTAATAGGACGCGTTCCGCAGCCTGATAGCGGTGATTACTCAGCCGTCAGTAAATTAGAATACAATTAACGAAACGATGTGTGGTGGTCGTGCGTATCGAGAGATAGGAAGACACGCGATGGACGGACGTTGGATCATGCGACGTTGGCGGAGATGCGGCGCTTGGCGGCGGAACGCATGCGCGCCGGCGAGCGCCCTGCGGCGGTGGCGGCGTCGTTCGGCCTGCAACGCGCGTGGGCGTACCGCGTCCAGGCGGCCGTGCGCGGACGGCCGCTCACGGTGTTACCCGCGCGACAAGCCACGGGGCGTCCGCGCACGTTGACGGGCGTCGAGGAGCGACAGGTCTTTCGGTGGGTGCACGGGAAATCGCCGTGGCAATACGGCTTTGATTTCGGATGGTGGACGCGCACGCTGGTTCAAGCCTTGATTGCGGAACGATTCGCGGTGGCGCTCTCGCTCGCGTCGATTGGCGCGCTCTTGGCGCGCGTCGGCCTGACGGTGCAAAAGCCCCTGCAGCGCGCGTATCAGCGGGATCCGGTCGCCATCGCGCGCTGGCAGCGTGAGACGCATCCTGCCCTCGTTAAACAGGCGCGGAAGGAGCGCGCGGACATCGCGTTCTGGGACGAATCCGGCTTCCGCGCCGACGCCGTCCATGGGACGACGTGGAGTGCGCGCGGCACGACGCCCGTGGTGCACCGCCCCGGCCAACACCAACGCATCAGTGCGGCGTCTGCGGTGAGCAGCCACGGTGCGTTTTGGTTTCGGACCTACAAGGGTGGATTGAATGGTCTGCGCTTCGTGACGCTACTTCAGCAATTGCTGCGCGGCCGCAAGCGGCCGCTGCATCTTGTGCTCGATAGTCTCCCCGCCCACAAGACGAAGCTTGTTACGGACTATGTCGCCACGACCAACGGCCGACTGACGCTGCATTTTCTTCCCGGCTACGCGCCCGACCTGAACCCCGATGAACGGGTCTGGAGTCATGCCAAACGGACGGGGACCGCGCGGCGTCCGCTCCAACAGGGCGAACCACTCGAAGCGCGCGTGCATGAACAGCTGGCCGCGATGCAGAAAGACAAACCCTTGATTCGCTCATTCTTTCGACACCGAAGTGTATCCTATATTACTGACTGCTGAGTAAGACCTATGTGAGCCCGTGCACAAATCCTGTGTTGTTGGGCGATGCCGCTGTACCGCCAAGCACCGCGTGACTGAGGCACCGGAGCATCTCCGAACCCTCCAAAATTGTTCACACCTACGGGGCTGTCACACAACCTATGCGCAGGCGAATGCCTCGCGAACGGTGGGCCAAACGAACCGTACGAGCGTTAGAAGCCGCTGACTTCCCGGCGTTTGTCACGTGCTACTTCTCGGCCGCGAGGCACTCGATTTCGACGCGGGCATTCAGCGCGAGCCCTGTGGCGCCCAAGGCTGATCGCGCGGGACGGCGCGCCTCGTTAAAGAACGTCACGTACACCTCATTCATCGTGGCCCACTCCTTCATGTCGGCCATGAACACCGAGCACTTGACGACCTGGTCCATGGACGAGCCGTTCTGCTCCAGCACGCGCTTGATGTTCTCCATGGTTTGACGCGTTTCCGGCACAATGCCACCGGTCACCACGACGCCTGCCGAGTCGGTGCCGATTTGGCCGGAGAGTATGAGAAAACCGTTGGCGCGTACTGCGGGTGAGAAGGGGCGGACCGGCCCCGACGTTGCTTTGATGTAGTCGATTGCGCGCGGGGTGCTGGTGCCGCTCGAAACAGCAACGGCGACGTCAGGTTTACCGGAGGTGTCGGTGGAAGCCGTGCAGGCGGCGGCGAACAGCAGGATGACAGCGGCTGCGGAAGAACGGGTCATCGACACTCCGGTGTGATTGGGTGAGGATTGCGTGAGGCAAGATCGAACGCGATACCCGCGGGCAAAGTATCAACGCGGCGAACTACCGGTAACCAGCCGCCTGCAATTCAAACAATTCCGCGTATCGGCCGTGTTGCGCCAGCAATTCCTCGTGCGTGCCGCTGGCCTCCAGCATTCCGTGATCCATCACCAGAATGCGATCGGCCATGCGCACAGTCGAGAAGCGATGCGAGATGAGCACCGCGCTCTTGCCCTCGCTCAAATCCTTGAAGCGTTGAAACACTTCGTACTCGGCCCGTGCATCAAGGGCGGCTGTTGGTTCGTCGAGGATGAGCACCTGCGCATCACGCATGTACGCACGCGCGATGGCGACCTTTTGCCATTCGCCGCCGGACAAATCGACACCCGTGCGAAAACGTTTGCCGAGTACCTGATCGTATTTGGCGGGAAGTTTCTGAATGACTTCGTCGGCAAAACTGCGGGACGCGGCGGTTTCGATTCGGGCGCGATTTTCGCGTTCTTCGATTCGTCCAACGGAGATGTTCTCAGCCGCTGTGAACGAATACCGCATGAAGTCCTGAAAGATGACGCCCATGCTGCCGCGTAATTCTTCGAGATCGTACTCCCGCAGATCGTGCCCATCCAACAGAATGCGCCCCTCGGCAGGATCGTACAGGCGCGCCAGCAATTTGACCAGCGTAGTCTTGCCTGCGCCATTTTCGCCCACTAACGCCAGAACTTCGCCCGCGCGCAGCGTGAAGGTGAGTCCGCGCACAGCCCAGCGTTCGGCGGCCGCGTATTTGAACCCGACGTTTTCAAACACAAACCCTTCGCGAATGGGATTCGGAAACGGAATCGGATTGGGAGGCGAATGAATGGCTGGCTCGATGCGAAAAAACGAGAACAGGTCTTCGAGGTACAGTGCCTGGCCCGCGATTTGTGTGAACCCGCCCAACAGTCCTTCGATGGAGCTGCGCAGACGACGGAACGACGCCGCCAGGAACGTCAAATCACCGATACTGAATTGCCCGGCGATGGTGCGCCACACGATGTACGCGTAAGCGATGTAATAGCCGATGGTGCCAACACCGGTCAGCGCGGCGCCCCACCACGTGCGTCGATAGGAGAGTGCGCGTTGTGCGGTGTACGCGTCGGTTGCGAGCGTACGAAACCGATTGACGAGAAACGAATTCAATCCAAAGATCTTGACTTCTTTGGCGGTTTCAACACTGGCACCCGTATAGCGAATGTATTCGAGTTCGCGGCGTTGTTGCGACCGGGAAAAATTGAGCGCGTAGTTGAGCGCGTTGAAATGCGCTTCGCTGAGGAATGCCGGAATAAGTGTGACGAGAAGCAACACAATCAACCAGGGCGCCAACACCAGCAACCCAACCGCGAACGTGGCCATCGTGAGTACTTCCTGCGCCTGGCCAAACAGCTGTCCCATCAATCCCATTCCGCCAGACGCCTGCATGCGCGCGCGTTCAATGCGGTCCTGCAGTTCGCTGTCTTCGAAATCTTCAAGATCGAGTGTCGCGGCGTGCTCCATGATACGCACGCTGGTTGAGATTGACGCTTTGGCCGAGAGCAGCCCGTCAACCAACCCCACGATGCGCGACAACACATCGGAGACAATTGCGAGGCCGAATTCGCTGGCGACCAGAAAACCGGTGCGATCGAGCAATCCGCTGTTCACCCAGGCGTCCCACCCCACCAAATTGTGTGGCGTGCCGGCCACCTTCACGACTTCGTCGATGATCAGTTTGCCAACATATAACGTCAGCACGGGCAACACCGAGCGAATAACGCGCAGCAGCAGCGTTGTGATCGTCAGCGCGCGACTCGTGTTCCAAATGAGACCGAGAAACGGCCGAACGTTGCGCAGCGCATGAAAGCGTTCACGCCACGTGCGCACGGGCATCACGCCTCGCGCATGTCCCGACGGAGGTCTTTGGCGGACGGCCCGCGTGTGCGCGGTGGTGTTTTGGGTGCGATCATAGTGATTCGAAATCCCTACGGCGGTGGCGATGACTTGTGAAGGAACCGAGTGAGCGCCCCAACGGCAAGAGCGGGGTGCTCAGCTTGTGCCGCACTCAACGCTCCCGGATGTTATAACACGCCGCAGACACAACTCGATTGTGCGCTCGCGGCTACCCCCCACAGCCCCCATGACCGCATCTCTCTCAACCAGCAACGCTCCGCCCGTCGCCCCACTAGTCGTCTGGGTGTTCGCTCCGTACCTCCAAACGGACGACCCCAATCTTGCTTACTACAACGACTACAGTCAGAGTCGCGCCGAATATGAGCGCGTGTTTGCCGAGTTAGGACTGGATTGGCGGTGGGAGCTGATCACGATGGACAACTTCGACGCCACCATCACCCGCGTGATACGCGATTCCGAGGGACACACGCCCGTCGTGCTCAACCTCTGCGATGGCGACGAACTTAACGGCGTTCCCGGCGTGAGCGTCATACGACGCATGACGGGTCTGGGACTTTGCTACACGGGTGCGGATGAGCGCTTTTACGATCTGACCACTTCCAAGATCGTCATGAAGAACGCCTTCAACGCCGCTGGCGTTCCAACGCCGGCGTGGGAAGTCATGTCGGCCGACGCCGCCGATGCGACTGGTGTGCTGCAACGACTTGGCGCACCACTCATCGTCAAGCCGGCAGTGTCGGCGGGCAGTATGGGAATCACCACCAGTTCTGTGGTGGCGACGGCCGCCGCGCTCGTGACCGAGGTGCAGAAACTGTACGACGGCTATCGAGGCTGGAACCTCGCCTCCGGTGGTGTGTTTGTCGAATCATTTATCAGGGGGCGGGAGTTCACCACGTTTATTGTTGGTTCGTTTGACAAACCACGCGATCGACGCGTGTATCCGCCGGTCGAGCGCGTCTTCCACGAGCAACTACCCGAGACAGAGCGTTTTCTGTCGTTCGACCGGTTGTGGGAAATCTACGAACGCGAAACGCCGCTTGGTGCTGGTGAGTACTTGTGGGAGTACGCCGCCGTGCCCGACGACTTGGCGCAGAGAATATGCGACGTCAGCTGGGCCGCGTACGTTGCGGTGCACGGTACCGGATACGGTCGCGTGGACCTGCGCTACGATGTGGTCACGTCGCAACTCTTCGTGCTTGAGGTCAACGCGCAGTGCGGTATTTCCGACGACGAGAACTACACGTCGATAGGCGCCATCCTGCGATTTGCCAATGCCTCGTTCAGCCAGGCAATCAGCGACATCATCAACAATGCTCTGTCGGCCGGTTCACCGGGTGTGCCGATCGCGACCGCATGAAAATCTGCGTGTTACTCCCCGACTATTCAACATCCAGCGTTGACTACCAGCACTACGACCCGCCACGCGACCTTTCCGCGCTGTTGCCCCAGCACACCGTGCATCACGTCGCGCTCAACAAACTGACAACGTACCGCCAACTCAAAAAACTGTCGCGCGAAGGTTTCGATATTTTCGTCAACCTGTGCGAAGGATATCTCGACTGGGACGTGCCTTCGATTGATGTGATTCAGTCGCTCGAACTGCTCAAATTGCCGTACACGGGCCCGCCGGCGCATCTGTACGACCCGCCAAAGGCGCTCATGAAATACGTGGCGTACACCGCCAACGTGCGTACGCCAGCGCATGGCCTGATCCGAAACACAAGCGACGCCGAGTCCGTCGCTGAGGGGCTCGCGTTTCCACTCTTCGTCAAGCCATCACACGCCGGCGACAGTCTGGGCATCGACGACGCTTCGTTGGTACACGACAGAAGCGCGCTATTGGCAAAGGTGACTTCCGCGCTCGCCAACTATGACGAGCTCCTCGTGGAAGAATACGTGGATGGACGCGAGTTCACCGTCCTGGTGCTTGCGGGTGCAGACGGATCGGGGTCGTGCGAAGCACTCATGCCGGTGGAGTATCACTTTCCAGAGGGTCAGAAGTTCAAGACGTACGCGCTCAAGACGTCCGACTTGCACCCCGGTGCAAACCGACCGGTTCATGACCCGGAATTGCGCGCGCAGTTGGAGGAGGCGGCGAAACGCATCTTTGCGGCGTTTGGCGGCCTGGGGTACGCGCGTCTCGATTTCCGCATGAATACCGAGGGTGAGCTGTTTTTTCTCGAGATCAACTTCACCTGCTCCGTATTTTATCGCGACGGCCTTGAAGGCTCGGCCGACCACATCCTGGCGCACGATGGTATTGGGCAGGCCGGTTTCGCCGAGCGCATCATCAATGACGGTCTGGCGCGATTTCGAAATCGGCAACGTCCATACGGCATGCAGGGCAATGCCGTTTCCGGCTACGGCATCTTCGCAACCCGGGCGTTGCAGACGCATGACATCGTATTCGCGGGCGAAGGACAGGCGCACCATATTATCACTGGCAATTACGTCCGCACGCAATGGAGTGCCGATGCGCAGCGGGAGTTTCGACGTTACGCATTGCCTCTCAGCGCCGATGTGTACGTGTTGTGGAATCAGGACCCAGGCGACTGGTCGCCGCAGAATCACTCGTGCAATGCGAACACGACTTACGATGGCCTGAACGTTATGGCGCTGCGACCGATCGCTGTTGGCGAGGAGTTGACACTCGACTACGCGTTGTTGATGAACGATCAGAGCGAGCCGTTTCAGTGCCAGTGCGGGGAGGCGTCCTGCCGCGGCGTAATTCGTGGAGTTCGCGAGAATTCTGTGAGCACTCGCGAAGCGATGCGCGAAGCGATGCGCGTTGCGGTTGGCGTACGGAATGATTCGCGCGTGATACCGCGATGAGACTTTCCGGCTCGCCTCAGTTCACGCGCGTGTTGCGCGAGTATCGAGCGCCACTGGCGCTGACATACTCGCTGTTTGCGCTGGAAATGCTGGGCACACTGACCCGCCCGTATTTTCTGGGTGTCGCGGTGGATGACCTGCTGGCGGGACACCACACCGGACTGATCCGGCTGACCGTTGTGCATCTGCTCTGGCTGATAATCGGGACGGGACGCCACATGTACGACACCCGCACGTTCACGGCGATCTACACCGCGTTTGTCACACGCGTGGTACGCCGCGACGCCGACCGCGATGTGTCCAGACTGAGCGCGCATTCGTCGCTGGCGCGACAGGTCGTGGATTTCCTGGAATTTGATTTCAATTACATCATCGAAGCACTCTACAACGTTGTCGGATCCCTGGTCATTCTGTACGTGTACGACGCAACCGTCGTCGCGATTTGCCTGGTGGCGCTGGTCCCGATGCTGGTGCTGAGCTGGTTTTACGGTCGGGTCACCGCGCGACTGAATCTGGGCCGTCACGACGAATTGGAGAAACAGGTCGACGTCATTGCCGGCACCGACGACGCGGCGGTCGACGTGCACTACAACGCGCTGCGCCGGTGGCAGATCAAGCTCTCCGATCAGGAAGCGTGGAACTTCGGCGTCACCGAGGTGCTGGTGTTGCTCGTCATCACTGGCTCGCTGTTGGTCACCACCCAACTGGGACACAGCGCGTTGCAGGTTGGCGGTATCATCATCATCTATAATTACATCCTGAAGTTTGCGTCCGGTCTGGAAACAGTGCCGTACACCATTCAGCGCTTCAGTGCGCTCAAGGACATCATGCGTCGTATGTCACCTGAGGTTTCCACACCATGACCGAAACCGTGTCGGCGATCAGCATCTTCAACGATGTCATCGGCCCCGTGATGCGCGGCGCGTCCAGCTCACACTGCGCCGCGGCGTTGCGTATTGGCCGGCTGGCGCGCGATCTCATGGATGGGCACATCGATCATGTGCTCATGGAATTCGACACAAACGGATCGCTGCCCAACACGCATCAAAGTCAGGGCTCCGACATGGGGTTGTTTGGTGGGCTGCTGGGATGGGACGCTGCCGATGAACGGCTTCCGCTTTCACACATCGCGCTGCGCGACGCGGGAATCACGGTGGACATTCGTTACATCGACAGTCACGACCCACATCCAAACACCTATCGACTCACGCTCTGCAATGCGCAGGAAGCGCACACGATGATCGCCATCTCGACCGGTGGCGGGATGATTCAGGTGCTGACTATCGATGGGCAGCCAGTGTCGCTCGACGGCGGTGCCACCACACTGGTAAACGGCCGAACACTCAGGCAGGTACTGCCCGTCATGTCGCAACCGAACGTAAAGCTGCCGTTCCGTACCTGCAACGAGCTGTTGGCGCACGACGGCGGTCGGGAAATTCCGCTCTGGCAGTGGGCGGTGGAATACGAAATGGCGCGCGGCGCCCTCAGCGCCGATGCCGTGCACCAGATGATGGTCGACATCGTGCGCATTCTGCGCCGCTCGATCGCGCAGGGCATCGCCGGTACTACGTATCACGATCGGTTGCTCGGACATCAATCGGGATTGTTCGCCGAGAAGATGCGAACGGGCGGGCTGGTCAATGCTGGCGTGCTGAATCGAATCGTGCTGTACACCACGGCGTTGATGGAAGTGAAGAGTTCGATGGGCGTGATTGTCGCGGCGCCGACGGCCGGCGCGTGCGCCGCGTTGCCAGCGGCGTGTATTGCGGTGGCCGAGGACATGGAGCTCACCGAAGATGACACCGCGCGCGCGATGCTCGCGGCGGGATTGATTGGCGTGTTTATCGCCGGACCGTGGACGTTCGCCGCCGAAATTGGTGGCTGTCAGGCCGAAGGCGGCTCGGCCGCAGCAATGGCGGCGGCCGCACTCGTCACGCTTGCAGGCGGTACCCTTACGCAGGCAACGGGTGCGGCATCCATGGCGCTGCAAAGCATGCTGGGGTTGATCTGCGATCCCGTCGCGGCGCGCGTCGAAATTCCGTGTCTGGGAAAAAACATTATCGCAGCGAGCAACGCAGTATCATGTGCAAACATGGCACTGGCAGGCTTTAACGCGATGATTCCGTTTGACGAAGTGGTGGACGCGGCCAGGCGCGTGGCCGAGCGTATGCCGCGCGAACATCGCTGCACTGCACTTGGTGGGTTAGCGACAACGCCAACCGCGCTCCAATTAAGTGCGGAGCTGGCGGCCCGAGCTGCCGCATCGCGTTAACGGTTCAGGAGTGGTCAGTGAAACAACCGCGTCCGCGCTGCGACGGTAAGCGCGACCACGCCCGGGTGCGCCAACTTCCGCTCCACACTGATGGCGTAGAATCGCTCGGTCACGGTTGGCAATCGACCGACCACCCGAACGCCGTAATGCTTGCGAATGCGCGCTTCCACCACCGTGGGCGCCAGAAATAAGCCCATGCCCTCCTGACCAAATACTTGCAACAACGCTGGGTCTTCCGACTCGCACACAATGTGTGGACGAATGTCGTTGGCAATACACCACGCATCGAAAGCGCGTCGAATTGCCGTGTTCTCCGTTTGCAGGACCAACGGAGCATCATTGAGCGACTGTGGGAATCGTCGCCGGAATTTTGCGGCCAGAGCCGGTATGGCAAAAACGGTCACACCGCACTCACCAAGCAGATGATTGAATACGCGCACGGGCAACGATGGCGACGCCGGAGCATCGGCCAGGACGACGTCGAGCGCGTGCAGGGCAAGATCTGCCAGGAGTTTGTCAAGCTTGTCAATGCGACAAGTGAGACGAAATCCTGGTGAGAGGGCGAGTGCGGGCTGCAACAGCCGCCACGCAGTGAGTTTGGGGAGTGAGTCGGAAATTCCAACGATCAGGCGCGACGGGACTTCGCCGACGCCGCGCGACAGCGCTTCTGTCAGTTCCCGGCCCGTTCGAAACATTTCGTCGGCATAGCGAAATACGAGTTGTCCCGTTTCGGTTAACACCAAACCGCGCCCTTGTCGGGTGAACAGTCGGATCCCAAGCGAAGACTCGAGCGTTTTGAGCTGCGTGCTGATGGTGGGCTGCGTCAAATGCAGCAGCGCGGTAGCCCGCGCAATACTCCCCTCGCGCGCTACAACCCAGAAGTACAGCAGATGTTGATAGTTCAGTGCGTTAAGCGCGAGAATGGGCATCAGGCGAATGTGCTGTGCCGAATCCGGCGCTGGAAGAGGGTGTCGACTGTGCGCGAGGAGCGCATTCGCACTGGAATGCACCAGACGAATGCTGCATCGGCCCATCGTGATGATTCAGAATATCAATGTATCGTCGCTGAGCCTTGAATGCGAAACGGGTTGTCCCGCAGGCCTCGGTCCGATATTCTCCGGCAATGGCCGAAAATGCTGTCGGAGTACGCACCGACCCCACCGCCTTCCAACGACTCGCCCGCTTGCTGCAGGGTGAGCGGCGCGACGTCGTCGTGGTGTTGTTTTATGCGGCGCTGGCAGGCCTGTTTGCGTTGACCTTGCCCGTGAGCGTTGGAGCGATTGTGGGGCTGGTACAAGGGGGACTGCGCCTGCAGCCAGTGCTGTTTCTCATCGCGTACGTCGTTGTGGGAACGCTGGTCAGCGGCGGATTGCAGGTGTTGCAACTGGGAGTGGTGGAACGCATTCAACAGCGCATCTTCACACGCATGGCGCTGGAATTCAGCTATCAGCTCCCGCGGATTCGTTATCGCATTGCGATGAACACCGACTTGCCCGAAGCGATGAACCGGCTGTTCGAAGCGGTGGCAATTCAGAAAAGTCTTTCCAAAGTTCTGCTGGACTCATCGCAGGCGGCACTGACCGTACTCGCTGGCCTGCTGGCATTGACCCTGTACCACCCGTACTTCGCAGTGTTCGGTGTGTTGTTACTGACCATCCTGGGCATAATCTTGTGGGTGTCGGGCACGCCGGGCCTCAAGACGAGCCTGGACGAATCGAAATACAAGTATCGCGCCGTTCACTGGCTTGAGGAGCAGGCTCGAGCCTACCACGCGTTCAAATTTAGTGCGCAGAGCGGGTTGGGCATGCGGCGCATGGACGACATTCTGGTGCAGTATCTCGCATCGCGCCGGGCACATTTTCGCATTCTGGCGCGTCAGTCCGCCAGCGTCGTCGTCTTGCGTGCATTAACCGTTGGCGGCTTTCTCGTGCTGGGAACGCAACTCGTCATATCCCGTCAGATTTCGCTGGGTCAGTTCGTGGCCGCCGAGTTGGTCATCGTGACGGTGTTGCTGGCGGTCGAGAAACTGATGTTCGCAATGAGCAGTGTGTATGACCTGCTCACTTCCGCAGAAAAAGCGGGGTACGTTGCCGACCTGACCATCGATGGAAACGGTAACTTGCAGCTGCCCGACATCAACCAGGGCGTCGCGGTGGAGCTGCGGGGGGTGACCTATCGTTATCTGAGTTCGCACTCCAACGCACTGAGTGCCGTAACCCTGGCGATTGCCAGCGGTGAACGACTGGGGATTAGCGGTTTCGAAGGGTCGGGCAGCACGACGCTGCTCCGATTGCTGGGCGGATTGCTGGATGATGCGGACGGTGTGATTCTCATGGATGGTGTGCCACTGGGAGCATTGGATAAACTGGCGCTGCGGGAACAGACCGGACAGTTTCTGACCAGCTCCGGGCTGTTTGACGGCACGGTGGAAGAAAACATTACGATGGGCCGAGCCAGCATCGACCGTTCCATGGTGCTGCGTGCGATCGCCGATGCAGGACTCGCGCGTGACGTCGAGTCGTTGCCGCAAGGCGTGGCCACCGTTCTCGGCGCGGACGCGCAGCGCCTGCCCAATCGTGTTGTCCTGAAATTGCTCTTCGCGCGGGCCATCGCGGGGAATCCCCGGTTGCTGCTCATCGACGATCTCTTTCAGAATCTTTCTGCCGAAGATCGCGCGCAGTTGACGTCCGTCCTGGTTGATCCGGCGCGGAATTGGACACTGGCCGTCGTATCGCGTGATGCCATGATACTGAGCGCGATGGACCGCGTAATCACTCTGGCACATGGGCGAATCGCGACTGACAGTCGTGCACTGCGCGCTCTGGATTTCACCGAAGCGGCGGCCGCGGCGGTGACTGAAGACGCACCTGCAATTGTGGCTGGTGCGCAATTGCTACGCGAAGACCGCTGAAATGAGTCCGGTCCGAGACGCAACGCAACATGAAGCACGCGCATTAGGCCTGCAGACGGCTTCAACGCTTGACACGCGTCGCTCATATCGCGTCGTATGGTGGTGGATAATCGGCATTCTGCTGGCTTTCATCGTGGTGTTGCTGTTGCCCTGGCAGCAAAACGTACAAGGCACCGGTACTGTTATTGCGTTCAGCCCGCAGGATCGTGCTCAGACACTGCCGTCGCGCATCGATGGCCGCATTGAGCGTTTCCTGGTGGGAGAAGGCGCGTTCGTTACCAAGGGCACTCCCATCGTTGAAATCAGCGAAGTCAAGGACGACTACCTTAACCCACAATTGCTGCAGCGAACACAGGAGGAGCTCGCCGCCAAAGTTCGTGCGAATCGCGAAAAGAGTGAAAAAGCCGCGGCCCTGCAGCGCCTGTTGCAAACGCTTGACGCAGCGCTCGTGATGAAACGCCAACAGGCAAGTACGTACATCGGGCAAAGTCGGGCGCTGCTGGAACAAGTGGTGCTCGACGACTCGCTCGCCCGTGACCAGCTGGCGCGGCGTAGTGAGTTGTATGCGTCGCCGCTGGGACTTGTTTCGCTGAATGATCTGCAGAGCGCGCGCATGCGTTCGCAATCCGCTTCTGCGAAGCGCGCCGAAAAAATTGGGGATCTGCGCAATGCCGAACTGGCACTGTCGATGGCGGACGCCGAGTACGGCGAGAAGATTGAAAAAGCGCGCTCAGACCGATTCTCCGTGCTCTCCGAACTCGCTGAGGGTGCGGGTGAAATTGCAAAACTCGAGAACAAGGTCGGCACGCTGACTGCGCGACAGAAAGCGTATCGTATCGAAGCGCCTTTGGATGGGTACGTGGTGCGCGCCGTTCGCAACGGCATTGGAGAAATGGTCAAAGCGGGAGATCCGGTCGTCACGGTACAGCCGGCGAACGGCAAACGCGCCGTCGAATTGTTTGTACGCGCCATGGACGTGCCGTTGCTTCGTATCAACAACAAAGTGAGACTTGAGTTTAATGGATGGCCGGCGCTGCAGTTTTCTGGTTGGCCCAGCGTGAGTGTCGGAACGTTTGGTGGCGTCATAGCCGTCATCGATCAGAACGTGAGCCCCGATGGTCGCTTTCGCGTGCTCGTGGTGTCAGACAGCGCCGATGACCCATGGCCCACAGAATTGCGGCTGGGGTCGGGCGCGTATGGGTGGGCAGCGCTGCGCAACGTGCGCGTGTGGTTTGAATTGTGGCGCCAGTTGAATGGCTTCCCTCCAGCCCTGCCGAGCGCCGAGAAAGCACCAGTCACCAGGGATCAGCCGGGCTCCGCGGGGAAGAAGTGATGCGGCGTTGGTTTCGGGCGTCGGCGCTGCATGTCGTTTGTTTTGTTGCGTCAGCGACTACCACGCTGGATGCGCAGGGCACCATGGCCAGTGTCGAACGAGACGTCGTTGGTCTTGAAACGTTTCAGCAGCGCGTGCTGGCCAATCATCCTGAGCTGGCGCAAATACGCAATGACCAGGCGCAGGCGCGTCAGCAGGTCACAGTAGCCAAAGGGGCGTTCGATCCGAAACTCTCGGCATCACTTGCGAACAAACGTTTCAAGAGCGAGCCGTATTATGCCTTCACCGACGTCGCACTGTCGGTGCCCACTTACATTGGAGCTGACTTCAAGGTGGGTTTTGAGCGTGGTGTTGGCAGCAGGATCAATCCCGAACGCGAAACGTCGGGCGGCGGATTGCTCACGCTGGGCGTATCGATTCCGTTAGGTCGAAACCTGATCACAGACGAGCGCCGAACACTGCTCACGCGAGCGCGTGCGCTGAGTGCTATTGCGGACGCTGACGCGATCGCAGTGACGAACAAACTGTTGTTGCGCGCAACCAAGGCGTACGCAGACTGGTACCTGGCCCATCGAAAATTCGTTATTGCCGACAGCAGCGTGCGTCTCGCTGAGTTTCGACTCACATCGGTAAGGGCGCGCATTCAGGCCGGGGAAAATGCGCCGATCGACAGTATTGAAGCGCAACTCGAAGTACGACGGCGCCGTGTGATGATACTGGAAGCGCAGAATGAGGCGCGCATCGCGGCGCTGGACGCGGGTGCTTTTCTTTGGGATGCGAACGGATTGCCCGAACGTGTGGCTGAGAGTGCGACGCCAGCGATGCCCGTCTTCGCAGAAACGGCGACGGATACGACGGCCCTTGGGACGTGGTTGGCCGACGCGCGACGTGCGCACCCCGCCGTGCTGAAAGCGGAGGGCAAGATGGCGTTGGAAGCCGCAGATTGGCGGCTGAATGCGCAGGGATTATTGCCGAATGTCGATGTCTCGGTTGCGGCGCTTTCGAGGGGCGACGCAGTGAATCCATTATTGCAACCATCCGAATGGGACAACAATTACAAAAGCGCCGTATCCGGATCGACGTCTCTCCTGCTCCGCAAGGAGCGCGGCAAGTTGCAGGCGAGTGCGCTCAAAGTTGAGTCGGCGCGGCTTGAACGCGACCTTGAGCAACGACGCGTGGCGATCGAAATACAGAATGCGCTCAGCGCGCTGGTAATGCTGGAAATGGCGGTGCAACTGCAGCGAGACAACGTGGCCTCGGCAGCGCTGCTTCGGGACGCAGAAGAAGCGCGCTTTGTATCGGGTGAGTCCACGCTGCTGGCCGTGAACCTGCGGGAGCGTTTTCTGCTGGACGAGGTAATCAAGCTCGAACAGTTCAACGCCAAACTTTTGAGCGCCCGCGTTGCGCTGGCGACCGCGCGCGGAATTTCCAGCTAGGCGCTGAGCAGGCCGTCAATCAGCGCCATTGGGGCGCCCTGTGCGCGAACGTGTGAAGGTGCGCGTTGAATGGCCCACCGATATCCGGCGTACTGCGAAATTCCCAACGGCGTCCACCCCATTTCTTTTGCGGCAACGTCGCCGTACAACACGCCGGCAATTTCAGCGTATCCGCGACGCCGTGAATCGCGTGCCACATCACACGTACGGCTTCAACCGAGGCTTCGCGTGCGATGATGTCTGTTCCGTTTTGTTCGCGCGACCAAAGACTGATTACACCCTGATGTCGCACTCGCTGTTTTGCACTCACGCGTTCATCCACTTCAGTCGCAACGCGATCGGTCCACAACCCCGTTGACCGCACCGCAATCGCGAGCACAATTGCATCGCTGTAGTGACAGACGTCCGCGACGTGCTGCGCGGTCTGTTGCGCCAACGTTTCCGCATCGAGCGCAATGAGCGCGTTCACGGTATCAAGCGCCGCGTCACCCGCCATGGGATTGTACGGGACCAATCCCCAGTTTGTCGGCGTTTGTGCAACGTACGCCGCAAATCGCGGTGACAGCGCTCCGCCTGCGCGCGTTAGCGCGTACACACCGGCCATTGTGTGCAGTGTAGGCGCGATGCGCACGTGTGAACTATCAGGCGCTGCAGGCTGGACGCTACTCATCGCCGGCATATCCTCGTTCAACCAGAAACTTGCGCACGTAGGTTTGATCATCCACAAACTCGACCGACTCCGGCTTGAGTCCCGATCTCACGAGAATGCCTTCGCCGGTGGAACTCGCGACCACAAACGCATCGGTCGTGATGCACACAATCTCGGCGGAGTCGGACAGTGATGTCGACGCGCCACTAAACGTCATCACCGCAGCCAGGCCTAACTCCGCAACCAGATTTGCGTCGGTCGGTTCACTCCAACTGGCGCCGCTGAATGTCACCACTTCGTTATTGCCCCGCGCAAATGACCGCGGTTCGAAGACGGGCTGGGTTGGCCAGTCCTTACGCATATCACCGTCCAGTTCCGCTTCGGTTTTCGGCACTGGGTTCACACTGGCGCTGACACGATACGCGTCAAACACGCCCTCGACATCAACCGGTTCCATCTCGACGCGAATCGAATCGCCATCGGCCAACCGAACCGTGAATGACAGCACGCCGACAATATATCCCGCCCATGGTGCTCGCAGCCGCCGTAGCGCGTCGAGCGTTGCATCGGTGGCTTCCCAGCGGTAGTCTCGCACTGTTCTGTTGGAAATCTGGTGGCCCAAAAAACCGAGGGCGTTTACGCTGGTGCGCGCGTGTGACGAAACCTACGTTTGGGCGCAGAAAAATATGCGAAGCGTGACGAAAGCACGCCTTCCGGCCGCTGGTGCGAGACTATTTTTCTGGTGGGCTCCGCAAATGCCGGAGCAAACTTGTTGTCCCAGGACAAACGCTAGTCCCGGTCCCGATGAGTATCGATGCCGACTCTTCTCGCCCCACGATTATGATTCCGACCTTAGGTTTTGCTGCATACGACGCCACGTCGCCACTCCGTTCCTGGAACTTTGAACGGCGTGATATTGGTGCCAACGATGTACATCTTGAAATTCTCTTTTGCGGAGTGTGCCACTCGGACCTGCATACGGTCAAAAGCGAGTGGGGCCCGATCAAGTATCCGCAAATTCCGGGACACGAAATTGTTGGGCGCGTCGTGGCTGTAGGCAACGCGGTCACCAGGCATAAAACGGGCGACCTCGTTGGTGTTGGCTGCATGGTCGACAGCTGCCAGAGCTGCCCCTCCTGCGCCGAGAATCTCGAGCAATACTGCGAAAAAGGGATGACGGGCACCTACGGCGGTACCGAAAAGGAGACCGGTCGTCCAACGCAAGGCGGTTATTCGAACGGCATCGTCGTGAACGAGAAGTTCGTATTGCGGGTGCCATCGAATCTCGATCTCGCCGGCGTTGCGCCGTTGTTGTGCGCGGGTATCACGACGTACTCGCCGCTGCGCGAATGGGAAGTTGGTACAAACAGCCGAGTGGGTGTTGTTGGATTGGGCGGGCTTGGACACATGGCCATCAAGCTCGCCAAGGCGATGGGTGCCGAGGTGGTGTTGCTGACCACGTCGGCCAGCAAGGCAGAAGATGCGAAGCGGTTGGGTGCGAGCGACGTGATTGTTTCGCGTGACAGGGCCGGCATGAAGAAGGCCGCCAGTTCACTGAACGTCATTATCGATACCGTGAGCGCGCCGCACGAGATCGGTTCCGAGATGAACTTGCTCAAGCGTGATGGGACGCTCGTGCTGCTGGGCGGCAGCCCCGTGCCGCATCCGCCTGTTCCCGTGTGGCCGTTTATCACGGGCCGTCGTCGTTTGGCGGGCTCGCTGATTGGTGGCATTGCGGAAACGCAGCAAATGCTGGACTTCTGCGGTCAGCACAACATCACGTCAGATGTAGAAGTCATTCGCATGGACGAGATCAACACCGCGTACGAACGCATGCTCAAGAGCGACGTGAAGTACCGGTTCTCGATTGACATGGGCACGCTGGCGTGATGAACGGCTAGCCAAGGAGCCATAGGGCCAAATAGGGAACTGCCACAAAAGCCGGCAGCTGTCAGCTTTCAAGCTGATAGCTGCCGGCTTTTGTTTCTTCAAGAGGACAATGTGATGTCCCTTACTTCCGAAGTGCGTTGACCAGCACTATCCCATCCAGCTTCTCCAGTGGCTTGATCTTTAACACCTCGGCTAACGTCGGCGCCATATCCACGACCCGCACGCGCGCGTCGTACTTGCCCTTCGCAAACGGCGATCCCCAAAACACCACCGGCACCCACGCGTCCTGATCCCACGGGCTGCCGTGCGTCGCATTCTTGAGGCCCGCGTAATAGTTGAACTGTTTGAGCGCCAGCACCGATCGCACCGGGCTGTTCGGATCGAACATGTGCAACCAGCGCCGCGCGAACGGATCATTCACCGTGTCGGCTTTGGCCAAGTCGCGAAGCAGCTCGGCGCGATACACGCCCGGCACTTCCATCAACGCCCTGTCGAGCGCGCGCGCCACTGAATCGACGCTCACCTTTTTCCGTGCAAAGGAAGTCGTGTCACCCACCACAAACAGTCCTTCGTAAAAATCGACCTGATTGGTATCGACACCGAGCGCCTTCATGCGGATGATCGCTTTGCGCCATGCGAGAGCGACATCGACATACTGCGCGCCGGGATTCGGCGTCAACTTGGACAACACGGTTGGGAACGGCGACATGCCGTGATCACCCGTGAGCGTCATGATGATGCGCGTGGAATCGCGCAACACAAACAACGAATCCATGAACGCGCCCAGAAACTTGTCGACCTGCAAAATCTGATCGTGCAATTCCTTCGAGTCGGGCCCGTACCGATGTCCAATCGCGTCCGTCGTGGACAACGAAATATTCAGCAAGTCGGTGCGATTCGGATCGGCGCCTAATTGCAACTGCTGCACGCCTTCCAACGCAAACGTCAGCGTGAGTTCGTCCATCACGGGAAAATTTCCCAGGGCGGCAGCCGCCAACTCATCCGCGTCGTACACGATGTGCGGGAACATGAATTCCTGTCCCTGCGATTCGGCCGGCACACTGTCGGGTTCCGCGTACGCACTATCGGGCAACAGCGGATTCCACACCCACCGACGATACTTCGACGGCAGTTTGCGCTCGTTGAATGCTTGCACCCAGTTGGGCAACGATTTCGCGTAGTACTCGCTGGTGGTGAAGTTGCCCTGCGCAACGTACCAATACACATCACCCTTGGTGCGGCCGATTGGCAGAATCGCGGCGCGATCCTTGCGCGACACCGACAGGAACCTTGTATTGCGATCGCTGGCGCGCATCCAGTCCAACAGCGTGGTGCCGATGAACCGTTTCGGTGAGGCGCCAATATCTGGCGAACCGAGCAAGGCCACCGTGCGATCTTCCACGCCGTTTGAATTGGACGTGATGCCCGTGTGAACCGGGAATCTCCCCGACATGGTGGCGGCATGCCCGGGCGCCGTTTCGGTGATCGCGTGGTCGTGATACGCCTGTGTGAAGTGCGCACCCGCGGTTTCGAATCGGCGCAATCCGCCGTGCAGCTGCGAACGCCATCGCTGGATGTAATCGCCACGCATCTGATCGATCGTGATGAACACGACGAGTGTGGGCTTGGCGTTTGGCTGCGCGGATGGCTCGACGTTGCCCGTTGGCAGGCGAACCGGCGCCGCGGCAGCTGGGCTGCAGCTTTGGCCCGTGAGGATCAGGAGCGCGCCTCCCGCGCGCCACGCGACTTGCTGGAATCGGTTCATTCTGGATTCTACATCCTGAGCACCACGAAGTCCCGCGGGTCGCTGATATTTCGACTATTGCCGTTTGGTCGCTGCCGTCGCACTTTGGCCGGTCAACTGCCTGGACCCCAAGGAGCCTGATGGCTGAAGCCGCCGCACCCGCTCGACCAATTTTCCGCGTGCTGGTTCGGACGCTGGTGTGGTACGCCGCCACGGCCGCCGTCTGGATACTGGTGCGCGACTATGCCCCCACCACGTGGGGAGATTTGCTCATCAACGCGTTCGCGCCCCTGGCCGAAGGCAGCAAGACGACCGCTCTCGAGTCCGGCAAGTCGCAGGGGCCAGCACTGGTGCCGACCATCATCTCCATGGCCGCCGCACTGGCAACCGCGCTGCCGGTGGCGTGGATCTACACCTACACGCGCCAACGCAAAGGGTATCAGCAGTCGGTGGTGCAGACGTTCATCATCCTGCCGGTGATTGTGGCGGGTGTTGTGGTGCTCGTCAAACACTCCGTGGCGCTCGCGTTTTCGTTGGGCGGTATTGTTGCCGCGATGCGCTTTCGCACGACGCTTGAAGACAGCAAAGATGCCGCCAATATTTTCGTCGTCACAGGCATTGGGTTAGCGGCCGCTGTCGAACCGCCCGTCGCCTTTGCCATTTCCGTCGGCTACAACATGTTGGTGCTGGCACTGTGGCATACCGACTTTGGCCGCGCACCGTCCCTCGAAGGTGCGGAGGCCGAGCAGCGGATGAAGCGCGCGTTGGCAACGGCGAATCGCACTGGGATGTTTGTTGCCAAGCTGGACGACGAAGTGTTGCGCGAGCTGGCGCCCGAGCAACTCGAAGCGTTGGCGGATCGCGCCTGGAAGCGACGCAAACGACACGTGGCGGAAACCGACGCCGCCGCGCGCGCCGAATTCACGCATCTGCTCCGCCTGCGCACTGTGGATGTGGACGCGTGCCGCGCCGCCGCTGAGCCTCAGTTTTCCGGTCTGTTTCTCAAGTGGAAGTACATGGGCAAAACCAAGGAGGCCGAAGGCATGAAAATCCTCGAATACGGCGTCGTGCCATTCGACACTGTGACCATTGGCGTGGTATCGGACGCACTGCGCGCCGTGCCCACGGCCGGTGTCCGGGGCGTGGAGCTCCGCACATGACATCTCCCCTGAAAGCGCGTCTCACGAATGCCGCGATGCTCGCCGCCGCCGTGTGTGCGCTCGGCGTGCACAGCGCGCCGGCCAACGCGCAACGGCTGTTTCGCAGCACGGATCCCCTCGAGGTGACGTTCACGACCGACCTGCGCTCGCTGGTCAAGGATCGCGACAGCACGAAGTTCAAACCGCACGGCGCCGTGTTCGCGTACAAGGAGCCAGCCAGCGGCAAGCTTGTTTCCGTTCCGGTAACCTTGCAAACGCGCGGACACTTTCGCCGACAAGCCAGGAACTGCCAATTCCCACCGATGAGCCTAGCGTTCAGGAACAAGGACGCCAACAACACGTTATTGCAGGGCAACACCAAGCTCAAGGTCGCAGTCAATTGCAAGCCCGGCAACAACATGTACGAGCAGTATGTGCTGCAAGAGTACGCGGTGTACCGCCTGTATCAACGGTTCAGTCCGTACTACTTTCGCACGCGACTTGCCAAAGTAGTGTTCAAGGACTCGCTCGCGAAAGCGGACGACGTTACAACGTGGGCGTTTTTTATTGAAGACGAAAAGGAGGTCGCGAAAGAGTTCAAGACAATGCTTGAGAAGACCAAAGGCGCACTATTCGACCAGCTGGACCAGAGCCAGCTGGCGATCACCATGTTGTTTGAATACATGGTGGGCAACACGGATTATTCGATCTCGCAGCAACACAACATGTCACTGTTGCGTGACTCGACCTCCACCGTTATTCGCACGGTGGCGTACGATTTTGACTGGAGTGGTGTTGTCAATCCTCGGTACGCCACGCCGGACGCGCGATTGGGCATCAAGTTTGTCACCGAACGAATCTATCGCGGGCCGTGCCTCACGCCGACTCAGTGGCGTGAGACCTTGGACACATTCACCAACGGGCGACCCGCCATTGATTCCATCTACAAATCTATTCCGTCACTGGATCCACGTATCGTGAGGGAATCGCTGGAATATTACAACGAGTTTTTCAAAGCGACTGCCGATGCCAAATCGATCAAACGCAGTCTGATCGATCCCTGTCAGCGTGACGGCAACTGACATCCCGGGTGTTTCGGCAACAAACAGGGGCGCCGACAGATGTCGGCGCCCCTGATTTGCTGTTGCCGGATGGCGTTGGTTAGAGTTTCTTGACCAGCAATTCGCTGATTTCGCGGTCGCCGTACATGCCGTCCGTTCCCAGTGCGTAGGCGCAGTGCATTTCGAGCACGCCGTTGTCGAACGAAATGGCCATCGCGCCCTTGTACTTGACGTTCTTGAGCTTGATGAGCTTGAGCCCGTCGCGCACCGCCGACTTGCCCATGTCGTCGCTGCATATGACGCGCAGCGCCATGTTCAACCGGTGGCACGAAAGGTTGTCGATGAAATTGAGTCCCTGCATGTCATCCGCCAGGCTTTCCCAGTCCACTTCGTATGGAATGGCCTTGCCGCAGATGTCCTCAATTTCCTTGACGCGTTCCGGAAAGGTCGTGTCTTGCAATTCCTTCATCCTGCGACGCTCGTTCAATCCCATCGCTTCAGTCTCGCCGTGTAGGTGAAATGCCCAGCGAAGCGCTGGGCACTGTGGAGCGTGTGAACTACTACTGCATTCGCTTGACCTTCGCACCAGTGAGGGTTCCAACTGCACCGAGGGTCGACTGCGCCGCGTTCAATCCCAGCATGAAATCCTTGTCGGAAAACGTACTGTACATGTCGGTGACCTGGTGCCAGTGCGGATCCCAGCCGGCACCAATGTCGCGACCGCGTTCGTTTTCGCGCAAGCTGATGGCCGCGACGACGTCCTTGAAGGGATCGGAGTCGGTGTTGGTCATGTGCGGGCCCACCTGCGCGGGATACACGGTGGCGTACTTCGTATTCGCGCTGTGCACCTGGAATGCAAGTTTCATGGACGCGTCGGCCATCTTTGAATTCATCTGAAATTCAATGTTGACGTCGGCTTCGGGACGTTGTTCGGGATTCAGCGAACCATCGGCGCGTGGCATGCCGTGATCAAACATCATCATGTCGTGTTGGATCATGCCCAACCACTTCGGTTCTGGATATTTACCCGAGCCCTTGGGGTTTTCGATGCCCTGCAACGCCTGCCGCTGCTCGACGTACGCTTTGGCCGCGTTCAATCCGGTTTCTTCGTTGTTCCACAGCGCGAAACGAATCGAGCGTTCGGTTGAAACATCCGGGTTGTTGAAAATGCGTGCCAGTTCCATCACGATCGCGGTGCCGGAACCGTCATCGTTCGCGGCTTCGCCCCAACCATGGCCGTCCATGTGGGCACCAACGATGTACATCTCTTCCGGATGCGTCGTACCGACCTTGGTGCAATACACCATCTCGCGCGGACCCGGCTTGGTCGGTTCCGCATTCAACGCGCGTAATGCGAGATCGGTTTGCTTGAGTGAATCGCTGTTCACGCCGGTACGCGTGACAACACCTCGATACTTTCCGCCACCCGCCACATTACGGATGTTCGTTCCGTCGGGAATTACGCCGCCCACCGGAACGTTACCCTGCGTTCCGCCGCCGCGACCGCCACCGCCTGCGTTTCCTCGACCCCCGGCTGCGTTGCCTCGACCCCCAGCACCCGCGCCTGCCGGCGGTCCGGCTGCACCAGTCGCACCTGCCGCGACGAATGCGGCGGGCGCTGCCTGCGGTGCGTACTCATACTTGAGCCGCTCCGTATTGGTGCAGCCGTAACTCTTGAGTTGCGCTTCAATCCAATCAACCGCATCGCGATTGCGCCTGGTGCCCTGGCGACGATCACCAAACTGCGTGAGGCCTTTGATCGTCGCCTTGTATTTCTCCAGATCGAGACGCCCGACCATCTCTTTCACCGGATCGGGCGTTGAGTCGGCCGCCGCGCCGCGGCCGCCGCCTTGCGCGAATGCTGAAGATCCGAGAAGCGCGAGCAGTCCTGCACTCGCGATGAGGGCGGGCTTTCCGTACATGACGACTCTCCGTGCCGACGATTGGTACCTGGGCTTCCACATGTTACGAAAGCCTGAACGCCGTATTTTGGCGCATTACGCGCCCCACGTCAAAGCACGGAGACGTCGCGTAGCGGCGGTGTAGCTTCCGCCGCCAACGCGCGCCACGTTTCTCAGCTTTTCTTGCCACCCATCACCAGCACGCCCGCGCCAACGACAATAGCGCCGATTCCCGCCCACATGGGAATATTCACCGTCTCCTTGTCTTTCACGGAGATTTCAATGGGCCCGATTTTGGCGGAATCGGTTTTCTTGGTATACGTAAAACCGCCGTACGCCAATGCGAGGACGCCTACGGCGACGAGAACGAGGCCTATGCCTTTCATGCGAGTGTACTCCAGAGCAGGGTGAGGTTCGGCGGCAGCACCGCGCCGCCGAGGTGCTGCGAATGCCAGATACGGTTACGAACAGCCTTCGACGTATTCGACGCCCGGCATCGCGCCCGCACGCATGCGAGTAACAATGCCTTTCGACGTCTCGAAAATGATGAAGTGCAAAGTATCTGTTGGAATTGCAGAACGAATGGTGAGATAGTGCCCGTCTTCGTATTTGTGATCGGTCACCTTCACGCGCGCGCCGTAGATCGTTTTGATGCGCTCCTCGGTATCGCCAACTTTCGCACCCGATTCCGTGGCGATGTTCGTGCTGTCGCCCACGTCCACGCGCGCGATTTTTCCTTCAAGGACCATGATGCCAAGTCCGGCAGGACCACCCTGCCACTTCACGTAATCGCACTCGGACAGGTTGGCGTCTTTCGCAGCTTTGAGAGCGCCTTTGAGTGAATCATTGGCGGCTGTGTACGTCATTCCTGCGACGATCGGGCCATATCCGAATTCGCTGAGCATCCAGGCCGGCGCGTCACCAATACCCACCGGCTGCGCAGACGGCGCCATAACCGCTGACTCGGTTTTCGCCGCGTCCGTTTTCGGTTGACACGCAGCCAGCGCGACGAGTGCCGCTGCTGCACAGGCAACCGATCGAATCACGCGCGAATTACGGCGCACGCGAACAGCGCGTTGCAACAGCCAGGACCTGGTGTTCTGCATCTACTGCTCCACACGAAGTTGAGTGGTCGCGTCAAAGAAATGCACGTGCTCCGATTGTGCAACCAGGGCCGCGCGAGTGCCAGCTTCCGGTAGTGTATTCGGACCAAGGCGGACGGTGATTTCCAACCCATCCTCGCTGCCGTGCAGAATGGCTTCGTTGCCAAGGTGCTCAACGAGATCAACCCGTATGGTGAGATGCGGCAGGTGCACGCCGTTGGTGCTTGTGGCTGCCAGTTCGAGGTGTTCCGGGCGAATACCCAGGATGAGCGGTTGCCCAACGCGAGAGCCAAGCGCGGCGCGCCACGCTTGGGGTACCGGCATTTGTACGGTGTTCGTGTGGTGAAATTGCAGTCCGTTGCCCGTTCCGACAATTTCTCCGGGAATGATGTTCATTGCAGGACTTCCAATAAACCCGGCGACAAACACGTTCTGGGGCGTGTTGTAGAGCACGGATGGCACATCCACTTGTTGCACTCGGCCATCGCGCAGCACCACGATGCGATCGCCCAGCGTCATGGCCTCGACCTGGTCGTGCGTGACATAGATCATCGTGGCGCGCAGTTCGCGATGCAGGCGCGCGATTTCTCGTCGCATCTGCACACGTAACCGTGCATCAAGGTTGGAGAGGGGCTCGTCAAAGAGGAACACTTTCGGCTCGCGCACCAACGCCCGTCCCAGCGCGACACGCTGACGCTCGCCTCCGGACAATGCTTTCGGTCGTCGTGGCAGCAACGCTTCGATGTGCATGGCCGCTGCCGCAGCCTGGACGCGCGTGTGCAGCTCGGCCGACGGCATGCCGCGCAACTTGAGCGAAAACGCGAGATTTTCGTACACCGTCATGTGCGGATACAACGCGTACGTCTGAAACACCATTGCAATATCGCGTTCACCGGGCGGCACGTCGTTCACGCGCAATCCGCCAATGGAGAGATCGCCTTCGGAGATGGCCTCGAGCCCGGCAATCATGCGCAGTATTGTGCTCTTGCCGCAGCCAGATGGGCCAACGAGCACAACAAACTCACCGTCAGCAACATGCAGGTCGATATTGTGTACGGCAATGTGAGCGCCGCGCGCTCCGCCGTATATCTTACGCAAGCCGTTCAGCGTTACATCTGCCATCTCAGCACCTTATTGCCATGCGTGATTCCTTCCGTTTTCCCGAAGGCTTTTTGTGGGGCGCCGCAACCTCGGCGTACCAGATCGAAGGATGTCCCGATGCCGATGGGGCTGGGCACAGCATCTGGCATCGTTTCGCGAACTCGTTTGGTCGTACACTGAACGGCGAAACCGGCGCCGTCGCGTGTGATCACTACAATCGATGGGCGGATGATGTTGCGCTGATGAAGCGCATCGGACTCAACTCGTATCGCTTCAGCATCTCGTGGAGCCGCATCTTTCCAATTGGCACCGGCGCAACCAACGCAAAAGGTATTGCGTTCTACGACAAGCTGATTGACAAACTGCTGGAGAATGGCATCGCGCCCAACGCGACGTTGTTTCACTGGGATTTGCCGGCGGCGCTGGACGATCGCGGCGGTTGGCTCAACCCGGATATCGCCAATTGGTTTGCCGATTACGCGCGCGTGATGTTTGACGCGTACGGTGATCGCGTACCGATGTGGGCGACGCTGAACGAACCGTGGGTGGTGACGGACGGCGGTTACTTGCACGGCGCGCTGGCGCCCGGCCATCGCAACCTGTTTGAAGCGCCGCTCGCGAGCATCAACCTCATGCGTTCGCACGGCGCAGCCGTGAAAGTGTTTCGCGAGGGAAACTACAACGGCAAGATTGGCCTCGTGGTCAATCTCGAACCCAAAGACTCCGCCACTGACAGCGCGGCGGAT
>Ga0105047_10002204_pt1 | contig 34818 bp, 30 predicted proteins | sample MAT04_FD_78384 | JGI IMG/M metagenome (GOLD analysis project Ga0105047, IMG submission 78384) | Freshwater microbial communities from Lake Fryxell liftoff mats and glacier meltwater in Antarctica - MAT-04 (megahit assembly) | ecosystem: Environmental > Aquatic > Freshwater > Ice > Liftoff... | reverse complement strand
GCCGTCAACAGGTAGCGGGCCGTCCGCGTGGGCCGCGTGTCGAACGCGAAGTCGCCGAACTGCGCGACAACGGCGCCCTTCGGGGTGAGGTGATCGACTGCCGTCTCCACCATTTGGCGGGTGTAGAGGTAGCTCTCCGATAGGACGAATGCCCCGGCCGTCGCTGCGTTCGATGCGGCGTAGCTATCCGGCGCGACGAACCAGATCAGGTCGTACTTCGTGTCGGAGCGAGCCAGGAAGGTGCGCCCGTCGCCCTGCACGTAGTTGACACGCGGGTCGTCCACCACATGGCCGGAGTAGTCGGCAAACGTGTGACGCAGCAGGTTGACGGTGACCGGGTTCAGCTCCACCGCATCCACATGCCCTGCGCCGTACGTGAGCGACGCCATGATCTCGTTGCCACCGGCAGCCCCGATGATCAACACCGACGGTGTGTCGCTCTCCAGCGCGGCAAACGGCACTTGGCGAATGTCGGTCGCGAAGCGAGCGGTGGTGGCTGGGGTGCCGTCATAGCGCCAGATCGATGAACCCCACAGGCCGTCGTGGTGCAGCACCTTCAGGTCGCCCAGGTCAACAGCATCCACGCGGAACACCGCGCCCCAATCACTGGCGGCCACCTTGTCGGTGTCCTTCAGTGTCTTGGTGGCATCAGCCCGAATCTGCAACTGGCCGGCTGCCAGGGCCAGGCCGGCAACGAGTGCGACGGATACTGCCGTTGGTACCCACGTTCGGCCCTCGGCGAGCACCATGCCCAAACCCAGCACAGCGAGCATCACCAGCGAGATCAGGATCATCGCCGGCGGCCCGATGGTCGATTCCAACGGCACGGCCACCAGGCAGCCGGCCGCAGCACCGGCAAGATCCCAAAAATACAGCCGACGCATGTGAGCAGCCTGGTTGACGACGAGCGATGCAAAGAGCACGCCGACCGCAAAGAACACGCCGGTGATGGACACCGACAACACGAGCAGCAGGAAGAGTTGCCAGATCGCCTGCTTGGTGCTGCCGATCCAGATCAGGTTCACATCGGTGGGCAGGCGGGCAACAACCGCGTAGCCCACCACCCCGGCGACCGCCGCGAGAGGGGCAACTCGTTGCACGAGGCGCACCGAGTCAACCGCGCGAAGCCGGTTGGAGAGTGAGGTGAATGCGCTTGCCGCACCCAGGCCCAGTAGCGCCAAGCCGATGACGAAGTACGTGTAGTAGTAGAACAACTTGAACGAAATGACCCGTGTGTACGCGATCTCCAACGTGAGGCTGACGAAGCCGATGACGAAGGCTGTCACCAACCGGAGGACCACAGTGCGGCGGTTCGATGACGTCATGAGCAGACTACTCGGCGATTCACGATGCGTCACCGTAGCTGTGCGCGTCGGCGCGGCGCGGCTTCGAGCCGACGGCCACTGCCACCGCAGTGAACAACACCAGCGACGGCTCGGCGGTCGACCGGATGCGATGCCCGCCGTAGAACAGAATCGTGGTGCAAACGACGACGCAACACGGCAAGAGCAACAGCCACCGGTTGCGTCGACCTAGGCGTGCAGCACCGAGCGCCGACGCGCCAGCCATCACCCAGAACGTCACAATGCCCGCCCACGCAGCCCACTCCGGGCGCTCCTCCCCCACATCCTGGTGCACCAGATCACTGAGCCCGTACAGATCCAACGTCCGGGCCAATCGAGCCAACATCACTCGTGGCACGTCGCTGACGTGCCCACGGATGTAGTCGATGGCGATGTCGCGTTGCCGCGCCGAGCGAACACTGGGCTCCTCGTTGGCATCGTACGACGCGTCATCCAGCACGCAGATCACATCCCAGCCGCCAATGCTGTCGCCGCTGTAGGTCCTGTCGCAATTGGCACCCAGAAGGGTGGTGCCGTCGTTGGTGGTCAACAGCACCGGCTTCTCGAACCGGGCCAGGTTGAACGACACCCACGGCAGAAGCACCAGTACCGCGGCTGCGGCGATCGGCAGGAGCGCCGGCCACACGGGGATACTCCGTCGGCGGCGGCAGAGTGCCAGCCACAGCATGACCAGTGGAATGAGAAGTATCAGCTCGCTACGGGCAAGGGCTGCGAGCCCGAGAGCGACACCCAGCAGCACGAACGCCCGCTGCGAACCGTTGTCGATGGTATCGAGTGCGCACCACAACACGCACGCCACCAGCAGCATGCTGACGCTCTCCGACATGATCAATCCGTCGTTCATCCACAGGTTGGGAGCGATGGCGGCGATCCCAACGGCGTAGACGCCCACCGCACTGCCTCCGATTCGGGCACCCAGCTTGCCCAACAGCCACACGAGCACGATGCCGCTGGCAACGGTGACCAGCCGCTGCCAGAACACGAACTCGCTACCGAAACTGAGCGGCGCCATCAGCAGTGATGTCAGCGGCCCGTGCTCCGCACCCGGCTGATCGACAAACAGTTCCCGGAACAACTGTCCGTGAGCGAGTTGGTACGCCTGACCGCTGTAGTAGTACGAATCATTCAATGACAGCGGACGGTTCCACTTCGTCAGCAGATAGGCCACTCGAATGACGGCGCCGAGCACCACCATCCAACGCATGACGCGCGCGTGGTTCGCTGTGATCGGCTGAGTCCGCATGGCAGTTTCAACCGTAGCTCGGCAGTAACCTGCTCAGCCGAAAGGGGTGCAGCCGTGAAGGTTGGTGTGCTGGTCGTTGCCTACAACGCGGAGAGCACTCTGGCGCGCGTGCTGGACCGAATTCCCGATGCCACCCAACTTCAGTTGGCGGAGGTGCTGGTGCACGACGACCACTCCACCGACGACACGCACGGCGTCGCTCAGGAGTATGTCGCCCAGGAATCTGACGGCAACAGCCCGCGCTTTCACCTCACCGTGGTGCGGCACCCGGAGAACCTGGGGTACGGCGGTAATCAGAAGGCTGGCTACACCTACGCGATCAACCATGGATGGGACGTCGTGGTGCTGCTGCACGGCGATGGCCAGTACGCCCCCGAGATCATGGGCGACATCATCGACCCAATCGTCAACGGCGACGCCGACGCCGTCTTCGGTTCACGCATGATGCATCGCGGTGAGGCTCGCAAGGGCGGCATGCCAATGTACAAGTACGTCGGCAACCGAATTCTCACCACCACCCAGAATGCGCTCACCGGGCTCGCCCTCAGCGAGTGGCATTCCGGCTACAGGGCGTACCGCGTGAGTGCCCTTGCGCAGCTGCCGTTCGTTGGGAACTCAGACGCCTTCGACTTCGACACCGAGATCATCCTGCAGCTCGCCGACGCGAGGATGAAGATCGTCGAGGTGCCGATTCCGACCTACTACGGCGACGAGATCTGTCACGTCAACGGCCTTCAGTACGCCAAGGACGTGGTCGTCGATACGGTGCGGTATCGCCTCGGACGGTCAGGCTTCGGGAGTGGCCACCTCGGTCACGTCGCCGAGCCGTACGCGTTCAAGCCGTCGCCCTACAGCTCGCACGGTCGCATTCTGCAGATGGTGCAGGGTCGCCGGCCGATGCGCATTCTCGACGTCGGGTGCGGTCCTGGCTGGCTGTCGAAGGCGCTCACCGATGCCGGTCACACGGTGGTCGGGGTCGACATCGCAGAAGCTGACGCCGTGACCGACCGGATGAGCAACTTCGTCAAGGCCGACCTCAGTGAGGGCATTCCCGAGGAGGTCGGCGGCGACTTCGATCTGGTTCTCGCTGCGGACATCATCGAGCACCTGCCCGACCCCGCACGGTTGCTCAACGCGATGGCTGCCCGCGTGCGCCCGCAGGGCTCCATCATTGCCAGCGTGCCCAACATCAGCCACTGGTACCCGCGCTTTCGCATCACCGCTGGCCGTTTCGACTACGACCAGCGTGGGGTGCTGGACGCCACGCATCTGCGCTTCTTCACCCGTCGCCGCTTCCTGCGCGTGGCAGGGGAGGCGGGGCTGGAGCATGTGTCGTTTCGGCACACAGGGTTACCGCTGGATGCTCTTGGGCTGAGCAACTCGAAAGTGGTCACCACGACCATCGGCAATGCCGATCGGCTGCTGGTCAGCGTCTGGCCAACCATGTTCGCCTACCAGTTCGTCTACGAGTTCACCCCGTGGCGAGGTGGTGCGCTGCGCAACGACCTCCCCGCATGACGCCACCGTCAACAGGAACTCCGGCATTGGCGGCGACCAGCGCCCTGAGTGCGTACGAGCCGTCGCTCGATGGAATGCGCGGCGTGTGCATCGCTGCCGTCGTGCTGTACCACGGATGCGCGCAGGCCGGGCTCGTTGGGTGGGTGCGTGGCGGGTTCATTGGCGTCTCTGTGTTCTTCACGCTCAGCGGGTTCCTCATCACGTCGCTGCTGCTGCGCGAACACTCCGCAACCGGTCACATCCAGCTCTCCCAGTTTTGGGCACGCCGCATCCGCCGTCTATGGCCGGCGGCGTTCGTCGTCGTGGCGGCCGTCCTCGCGCTCAGCGTCTCGGGCCCGCTCGCCGCTCGGCCCTCCGACACCATCGCTGCCACATGGAACGTCACCAACTGGCACGTCATCGTCGGCGGCCAGACCAACCTGCTGCAGACCATCGTTGGTCCACTGGGGCCGACATGGTCGCTGGCAGTAGAGGAACAGTTCTACGTCGTGCTTGCGCTGCTGCTGGTTGTGATCCTTCGGCTGCAGCGCTCGACCACGTGGCTCACCCTTGCTGCGTGCACCGGCGTGATCGTGCCGGTCGTACTGTCGAATGTGGCGACTGACTGGCAGCCATCGCTTGAGTTCAACACGGTGCTGCGGATGCCCGAGATGTTCGTCGGTGTGCTCTTGGCGGTGTGGCATCGCAGCGGTCGCCGGCAACTCAAGAGCACATCGGTCGGCGATGTATTTGCCGGTAGTGGTCTGGCGGCACTCGTCTGTTTGTTTCTCCTCGCCGACTACTCGCCACCGTGGCTGTTGCGCGGCGGGTACACATTGGTGGCACTCCTCACAGCGCTCACCATCGTCGGGCTGCTGCAACATGGCCGGGTCGCGGCCGCGGCGTCATCGCAGCCACTGCGCGCGATGGGTGTCGTCAGCTACTCGCTGTACCTGGTGCACTGGCCCGTGATGTCTGTTCTCACACGCGATCGCACGGGGCTGCACGGCATCTCGTTGCTCGCTGCGCTGCTGGGTGTTTCACTTGGCGTTGCGTGGGTGTTGCACGCGTGTGTCGAACGGCCCGTTCGCCGGCTCGATACGGCCCCGCTCCCCACCATTGCCGCAGGTCTCGCCGGCGCCGTCCTACTGACCGTCGTCAGCCTGGTGGCATTGTGATCACCACGGCCCTGCGCCGTTCCTGGACGTGGCATCGCACGCCAGATTCGCTGTGGTCGCGCCGCATCACGGTGGCCGCCACCCTCATCTTCCTCATAGTGGTTTGCCGCGGTCGGCCGTGGGATCTGTTCGCTCGAGGTGGCTTCAGCACCGACTTCTACGACGCACAGGCGCACGCGTTCCTACGCGGACGACTCGATGTGCCGGCAAGCATCCCGGGGCCCGAAGGCTTCCTCATCGACGGCAGGACCTATCTGTACTACGGCCCCATGTTGGCCGTGTTGCGCCTCCCATTCGCCGTGTTCGGGAACTGGGCGGATGGCCGCCTGTCGCTGGTGTCGATGGTCATTGCCTTCGTCGTTGCGTGCAACGCCACGTTCCATCTGTCGCGCAGCATCAGCGCACTCCTCGGTCGCGGCTCGCCGCGCCGGGATGCGGTGTTGGTTGCCGCAGTTGCCTGCTCACCGGCACTCAGCCTTGCCGGGTGGAACAGCGTCTACGACGAGACGGAGATGTGGGCGTTTGCACTGTTCCTTCTCACCGCCATCGCCGCACTCCGCATGTGGGAGGCACCCGCTCGGCGGTCGGTGATTCTCGCCGTTGCACCTGCCTGCTGCACGGTGCTGACGCGCTCCAGTGTCGGCCTTGGTGCGTTGGGTGCCGTTGGGCTACTGGGGGCGCTGCTATGGCGTCGTCATCGGCGAGCGGCCGCTGCGGCAGGCCTGGGCGCCGTCGGCGGAGTGCTGCTGAATGTTGCACTGAACGTCGCCAAGTTCGGCACGTTGTTCGACCTGCCCGCCGATCGCCAGCTCCTCAGCCTGCAGAACCCGGCGCGAGCCGCGTGGTTCGCGGGCAACAATGGCAGCTTTTTCAGTCCACGCTTCCTGCCGACCACGGTGGTGCAGTACCTCCGGCCCGAGGCGCTCCGCTTCGAACGCCTCGTTCCGTTTGTCCGCTTCGGCCCGGCAGCCAGCGAGCTGGGCTCGTACCCGCTGGAAGGCAACACTCCCGCGTCATCGCTGCCGGCCTCGGCAACCTTGCTCTTCGCACTCGCCGTCATCGGAGCGTGGATCCTCGTTCGACGACGCTCGTGGCCGTTGCTGGCGCTCTGGACTGGCGCATTGGCTGCCGCCGCCCCCAGCTTCCTCATCGGGTTCGTCGCCAACCGCTACCTCACCGACATGCTGCCCGCGCTGGTTGTTCCCGCTGCCGCAGCGGTCGCAGTCGTCGCGCTTCCTACCGCAATGGCTGGGCAGGTCGCGCGCTGGCTGGTCGTCGCACTCACGCTGTGGGGCGTTTGGGTCAATGTCTCGCTGGCCGTATGGACGCAGAACCTGAAGGAGCCTGGCTTCACCGAGATGCGCTACGGCATCGATGACGTCGTCTTTGGTGGCGCTCCCCCGTCGGTGATCGATCTCGTGCGCAACATCGACGCGCCGCGCGATGGCATTGTCGCGATTGACGGTGACTGCGACGGCCTCTACATCGCCGAGCAGAAGGGATGGGTGGCGCTCGAGCTCGCGAACGACGTACGACGCATGCAGGGCGTGGTCGGCCCCTCCATTGGACCTGCGCTGATCACCATGCCGGAGGGCACCATCGAGATCGATGTGTCGGGCTCGACCGCAACGGCCAGCTACCGGCCGGCCGTCGGAGACGTCGTGATGGGTTCGCCCGTGTCGTTGATCGGAAGGGAGATCCTCGTCACCATCGAGTCGGATCCCGTGACCGGTCATCTCACCGTGGCGATCGCTGGACGACCTGCACTGTTCGCGTTCGCCGCACCGAATCTCGTCGAAGCCGGCGTCAGCCCGTCGTTCACAGTTGATCGCACCGTCCGTACGACACCGATCTGCGACGACCTGCAGGCGCGGCGCTAATGTCGACGCCGTTGAACCAGCAGCCGATCACCCATCTTGAACAACAGCAGATCCTGGTTGCCGCTGCCACCGGCGACACATTTTGGCATCGTGTCCGCTTCCATCTCGTCGATCAGGCCGCCACGCGCGGTGGTGCTGACACCGTGCTCGACATCGGCGCCGGCTCCGGCCAGCTCGGCGACTGGTTGGTGGTGCAGGGCCGTTCGCTGACCTACCGGTTCGAGGAGACTTCGCCGGTGCTCGATGAGGCGCTCGCGGCGCATTTCGGCGCCGATCACCGCAGTGAGATGACCGCTCCGATTCCGGCCACCACGCTGGTCACCATGCTCGACGTACTCGAACACATCGAGGAGGACATCGCAGCGCTCAGCACCATCAACGCCCGCATGGCCCCCGGCGGACAGTTGCTCCTCACCGTGCCCTCGTTCCAGTGGGCGTTCACCTCGTGGGACACGTCCCTCGGTCATCATCGCCGCTACTCGAAGCGTCAAGTGAAGGCGCTGGCCACCAGTGCCGGGTTCGAGCTGTCTTCGAGCGCCTACCTGTTCCCAGAACTGCTGCCGTTGGTTGCCGTACGAAAGCTGCGACGCACCGAGCGCGAGCACGCCGACTTCCCCTCGCTCCCCCGTTTCATCGACCGCGCGGCCGAACTGTTCAGCCGTGGCACCACGGCGGTGCGTCGAATCTGGCCGGCCGGCACGTCAGTCGTCGCACTCCTCACCAAGCCCGCAGCGCCGTGACCTGGACCACGCTGTGATTTGGACTACGCTGTGATCTGGGTCGTCAGCCCGATGCTGCACGACACAGAGTCGTATCGGCGGCTGCGCGAGGAAGTTGTCGCCGCCACCACAGCGACCTTCGGACCGGTCCGGTTCCTGGTCGTCGATGATTCGGCGGGCACCGACGCTGACGTCTCCACCCTGGCGCCCTTCGATGACGTGGACGTGCTCACTGCGCCGTTCAACCTCGGCCATCAACGGGCGATCGTCTACGGCCTGCGACACCTCGCACCCCTCTTGGCCGACGACGACGTCGTGATCACGATGGATTCCGACGGCGAGGACCAGCCTGCCGACGTCCCCCGGCTGCTCGCTGCACTGCGCCAATCCGGCGCCGCGCTGGTGCTTGCCGAGCGCACCAAGCGCTCCGAGTCGCTGCTGTTTCGAGTGCTGTACGTGATGTTCCGCGTCTTCTTCCGGCTGATCGCCGGCATCACGGTAATCTCCGGCAACTTTGCTGCTCAGCGCGGCGACTCGCTGAAGGCGACGGTGCACCACCCCAGCTTCGACCTCTGCTATTCATCCACGCTGCTCGCGCTTCGCCGACCGACCACCACAGTGCCATGCGCTCGCGGCACGCGTTTCGCCGGCAAGTCACGGATGAACACCTCGTCACTGATTGCGCACGGCATCCGGATGCTGCTGCCCTTCTCGGAACGCATCGCGGCTCGAATGCTGGTGATTGCCGCCACCAGCTTCCTTTCCATCGTGACGCTGCTGGTGCTCACCGCCACGGGAGTCGTGTCGGGTGTTGCGGGCTCGGTCGGTTTCACTCTCACCCTCACCGCTGGTCTGGCGTTCGCCACGAGCTTCATCGGCTTTCTGGTGCTCTTCGCCGGCTTCTCACAGGCATCGTTGCGTGACTGACGAAGCAGCAGCCGTGCAGAGAGCCTGGACTCGGCACGTCGTGCTGGCCGTCGCCCTGTTACCGATCGTGGCGGCGGTCGTCCGGGCGCTCATGCATCACTGGTTCCCCATCGGCGACAACGCACTGCTCTATGTGCGCGTCGCCGACGTGCTGACCGAGAATCACCCTTGGCTGGGTTCGTGGACATCGGCATCGCTGAGCGTCGGCGAAAACATGAACAACCCTGGCCCCGTCTATGCAGATCTGGTCGCGCCGTTCGCAAAGCTGTTCAGTCCAGGCCCGGGTGCCGCAATCGGAGTCGGCGTCGTCAACATCTTGACCATCGTGGCCATCAGTACCGCGGCTCGCCGCATCGGTGGCTGGGTACTGCAGCAGTGGGCATTGCTCGCCGCCGCGGCACTTGCGTGGTCGATGGGCAGCGAGATGCTGATCGACATCTGGCAGGCCCACGCCCTGCTGCTGCCGTTCCTGCTGCTGATGGTGCTGCTGTTAGGCGTGACCGACGGCAAGACCTGGTGTATCCCATGGTCGCTGGCCGTCATCTCAGTCCTGGTGCAGACGCACATCAGCTTTGCCTACATCCTGGCCACTCTGTGCCCGGTGACTGCGGTCAGCTACGCGCTCGCATGGCGGGCGCGGCCGCACCGGCCGTTGAGGGGCGCGCTGCGCTCGCGTGTCGTGATCTGGACCGGCCTCGGAATGTTCGCACTCTGGAGCCAGACGATTTACGAGCAGTTCTTCGGGCCGGGCAACGGCAACCTCAGTCGGCTGGCCGGCAACACCGGAGGCGGCGACCTGCAGGTGGGCTCGGCTACGGCCCTGGGTATCACTGCGCGCCTGTTCGCGCTGCCGCCGTGGTGGTTCCGTAGCGGGTTCTCCACCTCGGCGCCCAACACGACTCTCACCGGCACGCCCGAGGCGCCGAAGCTGGAGCTACCCGGCCTGCCCGGGGCCGAACTTTCGGCTGTCCTCGTACTGGCAATGGTGGCCGGCCTGATTGCACTCGTCGTGCATCACCGGCGGCGAGACGCACACGTGCTGGCCGCCGCGTGCATCCTCTCGGTGGCCGCCGTCGTCGGCTCGGTGTTGTCCGTCAGCCAACTCACAGTCGGACGGGTGGGTTTCTCGTCGCACCATGTTCGCTTCCTGTGGCCGCTCGCGGTCTTCGTGCATCTCGCCCTGGCCTGGTCGCTGGTCGATCGGATGTTGCGCGGAGTGCGCAATCGCCGGCCGAGTCAGCGCACAATCCGAGCTGTTCCGTGGGCGCTGGGCGCAACAACGGTTTTGATCAGCGTCGCTGCCGTGCCTTACTTTGCGCAACCGCAAGGGCCGGTCGCGTTCTACTCGTCGATGCCAATCCTGCGGCGGGTGATGCCCGAACTGGAGAAGCTGCGCGACGTACAACCGGTGCTCTACGACGTGTCGCAGGTGCGCATCTTCGAGCCATTCAGCTCGACAGTGATGATGCACTTGCAGGAACTCGATATCGAGTTCCGAGTGACCGACGAGGTCATGATCCGTCAGCTCGGAGAGGGTCGCCGCGCCGACGGTTCCGAACGGAGCCGAATCTTCCAGTTGCAAGGTGCGCCCGCCCTGCTGAACAACAACGGGTTCTGCCTCATCGCTCTGGCCAGCGAGCTCTCACCAGACGAGGAAGGCGTGGCAATCGAGTACGCCGACCAGATGGCGCAAGAACTCGCCGACGGGGTCATCACCATCGACGACACAGTGCTGCGTGGTGACGATGCCGCCATCGAGCCCGTGATGCGAGCAGCCATCGCCGGCGACTACTCGGCCGCTCAGCACATCGTCTACGAGGGCTACCTCAGCCGTTGGTACGCCAGCGGCGAGGCCTTCAGCGAACGAGACTTGTCAGCTCAGTTCCCGCTGGTCGACTACTACATGAACACCGTCTACGGTCTCTTCAGCGACCAGTCCGCACCGTGCCCCTGAACGACAAATACCCCTGAACGACAAATGCCCCTGAACGACATATGCCCCTGAACGACCGGCTGGCGCTGATCTTGGGTAGGCGGACGCGGGGGAACTACATCGTCAGCAGCCTCGGCAGCACTCGGATCCGGGGGCGACGCGTCAAGCGAGCTAGAACGAGCCGGGTGGGGCGATGAAGATTGCGGTTGCTTCGCCCAACACCAGCATGCGCACCAGCATCGGTTCGCCGGCGGCCGGCAGGCGCGGATCGAGGCGGGCACCCATCAGGTTGGTGTCGACCAGCTCGGCCACGTCGTCGAGGCCGGCGTCGCGCAGCATCGCCAGCGACTCCTCGCGCAACTGCGCGAACTCGGCCAGTTCCGCGTCCGAACGAGGTTCGAAGTAGGCGACCTCGACAACGCCGGGGCGCGCTCGCCACTCGTCGATGTACATCCCCGTGACCAGCGCGACTTCCGCCGTGGCGTTGGCCGGATCGGTGATTCGTTGCGGGGTGACCGGCACGCGGAATGTGTCGTAGGCGCGAGCATTGAAGCCGAGGCGTTCCAGTTCGCTGATCAGCCCGTAGCCCTGGGAACCGAAGTAGTAGGCGTCCTCCCAGATCACGGCGTACACACCGTCGGAGCCATCCGCAGCACCGACTCCGTTGCGGAGCGCTTCCACCGTCGGATCGATGATCTCGTTGAGTACACGCGACAGGCGCACCTCGGGCGGCTCGACCTGCGCCGCATCGACGACGAACACGGCTCCGGCCAGCAACATCACCACGATTGCCACGCGACCAACGGGCAGCCGCACTCGCCCACCGGCCTCCCACCAGGCCACGAACGTCCAGATCGTTGCGGCCACGGCGAGCAGAGCGATCGACCACGACCAGAGCGTGAGGTAATACCAGACCTTGCCGAAAATTCGTCCCGTGGAGAAGAACGCCACGGCGGTAGCAACGGCGACGACGACGTGCAGACGGAAGATTCGACGGTCTTCCAGGCGCGCCGACACAACAGCCGCCAACATCCACGCCAGTAGCACCAGTGACCCGACTGCCCAGCGACCACCGGCCAGCGCATCGAGGTTGTCGATGAAGTACTCGCTGCGGCTCAGCGAGCCCGACACGATGTGTGTCACGTCGAAATGGGCCAACACCGTCTTGATGCCAGTACCCAGCCCCACAGGGGGCTCCGGCGGATCGAGGAAGTGTCGCTGCAGCATCGAGATGTTGCCGGGGTCGCGCCGGAACTGGTCGACGAACACCGGCAGCCACAGCGCCGCGCCAACCGCCACAGAGATGGCCACCGACTTCGCTTCGCCGCGCTCTACTGACCGCGCCCGCCACCAGCGCCAACCGACTGCACCGAACGCCACCGCACACAACGCCACACTCAACGAGAGGTACGGCACATGGGTCTGCGCACACAACGTGGATGCGGCAACCAGCGGAATCAGCATTCGGTGATCTCCGTCGAGCACTGCCCACGCCGAGAGCAGCACCACCACGAAGCCGACCAGCGGCAGGTACGGGTTCCACGGCTGGGTCAGCACGCTGGCGCCCAGCCACGCCATGAGGACCATCAGGACCGCACCGATACCGAGCACCAGCCGCCGGCCGCCACAGCGCTGCGCCGCCCACACCGCGGCCCACGCAGCACCCACATTGATGACGGCAGTGGCCACGAACATCGCGTACGCGGTGCTACCCAGCAGCCGGTACACGGGTGCCAGCAGGTAGAAGCTGAGCGGGCCGGGGTGACTGCCCTGCTTGGGGAAGGTACCGATGCGGCCCGGTAGCCCAATCAACGGGGTATGCCGACCGAGCACGTCGCGCACTCGCAGCTCGGTCATCGCCAGGTCGAGCACTGGCGACCAGTGTGTGGTCGCGAGCGCAATCAGGGCCACCAGGAAGGGCAGCGCGAGCGCCGCCCGCACCAGCCAGGCGAGCTTGCGCGCGCTCACGTGCCGGTGTCTCGTCGGCGAAGGCCGCGAGCCCGGTCCTTGATGCCCCAGCCGGTGACGAGCAGCATCGATTCGAGGATGATGCGCGCCGACATTTTGCTGATGCCCTTCTCGCGATCCTTGAACAGAATTGGCGTCTCGACGATAGTCGCCCCGCTGCGTGCGAGCCGGCGGGTGAGTTCGGTGAGAAACGCGTAGCCCTCGGCGCTGGTGCTGCCCGGCTCGATCGCCCGCAACGCTTCGGCTCGGTACGCGCGGAACCCAGCCGTGCAGTCGCGGACCCTGGCGCGCAGCAGGAGACCGGTGTAGCGGTTGCCCCAGCGCGACAGCAGCCGTCGGCGCAGCGGCCAGTCCTGCGTGCCACCGCCGGCGACATAGCGGCTACCAATCACGACATCGGCGCCGTCCTCCAGCAGCTGAAGCATGGTGGGAATGACGGCCGGATCGTGCGAGAAATCGCTATCCATCGAGACGATTGCCTCGAAACCCTGCTCGAAGGCCATCGCGAAGCCGTGTCGGTACGCCGCGCCCAGGCCAGGCTTGCCCTGGCGATGGATGACAGTGATCTGCCCAAGCTCGGCGGCAACCTCGTCGGCAAGCGCTCCGGTTCCGTCTGGGCTGAGGTCGTCGACCACCATCAACTGTGCCGCAGGAACAGTGGCACGCAGGGTGCGCAGGAGGTCGGCAATGTTCTCACGCTCATTGAAAGTGGGAACAACGACGACACAACGCACGGGCGGCGATGCTATCTCGCAGCTACGATTCCACCTGCTCATGCGCCAGGTGCCCGCCCTTCCCGTTGTCGGCTCGTTCGCCGAGCGTCTGCTCGCTATCGACCTTCCCGACCTCGCTCCCCCCAAGCGTCGCGAGGTGATCGGCTTCATCGCTCACCGTGTCGATTCACTGCCCAGCTTCACCCGCTTCGGTGTGCTCGTGCTGGGCTTCATCTTCCGCGGCATGGTGGCGGTTCCTGGAGGTTGGGGCATTGCCAGCATCCTGATCAAGCTGCCGCTGCCGCTGGTTGCCGAGTACCCGCGACTGATTCGCTCGCTGGGCTTTGCGTACGTGTGGGAACATTGGCCCGACACCACACCGACCGGCGCCGGCCTGGAGCACGCCGCATGAGGGCCCAGGCGGCCACGACACCGGCCACGACAACCATGGATGCCGACGTGCTGATCATCGGCAGCGGCGCTGGTGGCGCCACCACGGCCGCAGTACTCGCCGAGGCTGGCCTCGATGTCTTGATCGTCGAAGAAGGCGAGTGGGTCGAGCAGGGCGCGGTCGTGCCCTTCTCGCTGGAACAGATGGACCGTCAGTACCGCGCGGGCGGAGTCACGGTCGCGCTCGGCCTCCCGTCGATCGCGTACACCGAAGGTCGCTGCGCCGGCGGCGGCACAGAGGTCAACAGCGGTCTCTACTGGCGCCCGCCAGGCGACGTGCTGCAGCGGTGGCGCGACGAGTTTCGTATCGCCGACTTCGACCCTGATGAGCTGTTGTCGATTGCCGACGAGGTCGAGCGCGACATCAGTGTCAGCACCGTGCCCGGTCCGTACACCGAGCCCAGCGACGTACTTCGCCGTGGTGCCGACGCCCTGGGCTGGCGCAACGGTGAGATCCCGCGTTGGATGAAGTATCCCGCGCGCGCACCCGGCGGCGAACGCCAATCGATGACGCGCACGTACCTGCCGCGCGCAATGACGGCCGGTGCACGTATGGCCACCGGTTGCCGCATCGACCGACTGGTCCGCAGCGGCGGTACGGCCATCTCCGCCGACACGACACTCGCCGACGGCCGGCGCGGCACCATCACCTTTCGCACTGTGTTCGTCTGCGGTGGCGCCATCCAGTCCCCGGCGCTCTTGCAGCGCTCCGGCGTCCGAGGCCACATCGGCAAGACGCTTGCAGTGCACCCCACCGTCAAGCTGGCGGCGCGCTTCACCGACGAGCTGAATGTTCCCGACGACGTACCTGTCCACCAGGTCAAAGAGTTTGCGCCGCACCTGTCGTTCGGCGGCTCGGCCAGCAATCCTGGCCTGGTCGCCCTGTCGCTATTGGACCAGTGGTCGACGTTTCAACACGCCATCACCGAGTGGCGCAAGATCAGCGTCTACTACGCAGCCATCACCAGCGAGGGGCTGGGGCGCGTGCGGTCGTTCCCGCGGATGAAAGACCCCATAGTCACCTATGGCCTCACCCACCGCGACCGCGAGTTGCTGCGCAGCGGCCTCGGGCGCCTCGCCCTTTTGATGCTGGAGGCTGGTGCCGTCGAGGTGTACCCGTCGTTCAAAGGTGCGCCGTCGGTGAAGAACCGGCGCGACCTGGCCACCATGCAGCACGCGTTCGCCGCCACCAAGGCCAGCGTGATGACGGTACATCTCTGCAGCACCGTGCCGATGGGCGAGCTGGAGGGCGGCACGGGTGCCAACTCGTTCGGTCTCGTCCATGGCTGCAACAACATCTTCGTCAACGACGCCTCGCTGCTGCCCACGGCGCCAGGAGTCAACCCGCAGGCATCGGTGATGGCCTTCGCCATCCGCAATGCCCGCCGCTTCGTCGCCTCCGGAGGTCGTCGTGCCTGATTCACCCACCGGCTCACCCGCCACAACAATTGCCACCTGGGGCGCTCCGCCCACCACCGTTGTCACCGGTGCCGCCGGTTGGTTGGGGCGCGCACTTGTCCATCGGCTGCTGACCGACCCGCAGCGAGCACACCTCCGCCTGCTGGCGCACAGCACTGCCGAGGCCGATGAGCTGCGCCAGTTCGTCACCGAAGAGGGTGGCTTCGTGGACCGACGAATCGACATCATCATCGGCGACGTCGCCAAGGCCGACACCGCCGCCCGCCTCATGCATCAGGTAGGTGGCGACGCCGACGTGATGCACACGGCCGGGATCATCCACCCCAAGAAGGTTCGCCAGTTCTACGAGGTGAACGCTGACGGTGCCCGCTACCTCGCCGCTGCCGCCAACGATGCCGGTGTTCGGCGGTTCGTGCATGTGTCCTCGAATAGCCCGTTCGGTACCAACCCTGACGCCGCCGACACCTTTCGCCACGACGAGCCGTTCAACCCGTACCTGGGCTACGGCAAGTCGAAGATGCAGGGCGAGATGGCCATCAACGAGGCGGTCGCCGCAGGGCTGGATGCCACCATCGTTCGACCCCCATGGTTCTACGGCCCGTTCCAGCCACCGCGGCAAACAACGTTCTTCCGTATGGTGCGCAGTGGCAAGTTCCCTGTCATCGGCAAGGGCGAGCAACGCCGCTCGATGGTCTACGTCGAGAATCTTGTCGACGGCATCCTGTGCGCCGAGCTTGCCCCCGCTGCTCGCGGTAAGGGTTACTGGATCGCCGACCAGCGTGCGTACACAGTTGCCGAAATCGTCGAGACCGTGGGCCGCGCACTGGTCGACGAAGGCCTGTCGGTGAAGCCACCCACAACCCACCTACCCACGCTCGCCGCCCGGGTCGCCGAATTCGGCGACCGCGTGCTGCAGGGCATTGGCGTGTACCAGCAGCAGCTCCATGTGCTCGGCGAGATGGGCCACACCATCGCCGTTGACATCAGCCGCAGCACCGCCGAAATCGGCTACGTGCCCGGTGTCGAACTCTACGAAGGTATGCGGCGCAGTATTCGCTGGTGCCTCGATCAAGGGCTCGAGCTGTGACCGTCGCACTCGTCACCGGTGGCAGCGGCTACTTCGGTTCACTGCTCGTCCATCGACTGGTCGCCGCCGGTCACACCGTGCGTGTACTCGACATCAACGATGTCGATGACCGACCACCTTCAGTGGAACTGGTGCAGGGTGACATTCGCGATGCGAGCGTCGTTGCGAGCGCCGTCGCTGGTGCCGATGTCGTGTTCAACAACGTCGCCCAGGTGCCGCTGGCGAAGGACGAGGAACTACTGCGCACGGTCAACGTCGACGGGACCGTTCTGCTGCTCGCCGAGTGCTTGCGGGCCGGCGTGCGCAAGGTGGTGCACACATCGTCCAGCGCTGTGTTCGGCGTGCCGCGCAGCAACCCTGTGCTGCCCACGACCGTGCCCTGCCCCGCCGAGTCGTACGGACACGCCAAGTTGGCAGCCGAATGGGCCTGCCTCGACGCTGTCCGCAACGGACTCGATGTCACCATCGTGCGCCCGCGAACCATTCTGGGGCACGGCCGCCTGGGCATCTTCGGCATCCTGTTCGAATGGGTGGCCGACGGGGCCGACATCTTCGTACTCGGCGATGGCAGCAATCGCTACCAGTTCGTCCACGCCGACGACTTGGCCGACGTGTGCATTCTCGCCGGCAGCAAGGCTGGCCCCGAGGTGTTCAACGTCGGCACCGACCGGTTCGGCACCATGCGCGAATCGCTTGAATCGCTCTGCGCACATGCGGCCACCGGCTCGAAGGTTCGCTCGCTGCCCGCCGGGCCCGCCGCGCTCGGAATGCGAGCGGCAGCCGGACTGCACGTGGCGCCGTTCGCGCCCTACCACTGGCTGATGTACTCGAAGTCGCTGTGGTTCGACATTCAACATGTGTGCGACGCGTTGGGGTGGCAGCCAACGTTCTCCAACGAGGAAATGCTGGCCGACAGTTACGACTGGTTCCTGGCCAACCGAGCCACAACCGCCGAGGCGACTCACGATGTGGACGGCAAGAGCCACCACCGCACCATTGCCAAGCAGGGTGCGCTCAAGCTGCTCAAGTCAGCCACCCGTTTCCTCCCCAACTGACGCGCTCCCACCTCACAGCCCACGTCGAGCGACGCGCAACCCCGTCACTTTGCTATTCGCGGCGGCGCTTGGCCATGACTTGGCCGTGGAGGCCGGCGAGCACGCCCCGCGCTGAGGCTTCCCAGGTCAGGGTCCGTGCGCGTGTGAGTGCAGCGTCGGCCAGGGCCTTTCGGCGCGGGCCGTCCAGCAGCACGTCGGCAATGGTGTCGCCCAGCCGATCAAGCGACACCAGTACGCCTGTCACACCATCGATCACGCTGCTTCGATGGCCATTGACGTCGGTGGCGACCGCCGGCGTACCGCATGCGGCAGCTTCCGTCAGCGTCAGTCCCCAGCCTTCGGCCAAGGACGCGCTGGTCACCAGCCAGGCCCTCTGGTAGAGCGCCACCAATTCCTCGTGGCTCAGCCTGCCCGCGAGGTGCACCCACTCACCGGCACCGTGGTGAGCAATTCGCTCCTCCAGCACCGGCCGCAGCGGACCGTCGCCGACTATCACCACCTGCAGGTCGGGTACCCGCCGTTTGGCGACCACCGCCTCGTCGATCAGCTTGTCCTGTCGCTTCACCGGGGCGAGGCGACCCACGCACACAACGGTCGGGACGGCGGCCTTGCTGTCACCAGGCACAAACATCTCCTCGACACCGTTGTTCACTGCGACAACCCGGTTCGGCCGAAAGCCGAGGTGCAGCAACTCGTCGCGCGTTGCGTCGCTGGGCGTCAGTGTCAGCGTGCGTCGATAGAACGGCGGCGCCAGGCGCGCCTCAACTGCGCGCCCCATGAAGGCGAGCGGCTTGGGCAGCAGTTGGTCCCACATCGGGCCGTGCACGTGGTGAAGGAACGTGATGCGCGGCTTGTGCGACCACAGTGGGCTCAACCACGGCACACCGTTCCACACCTCGACCAACGCGTCGTACCCGCGACGTGAGGCCACCTCGCGAGCAACGCCGCGCGGAAACACGCTGTAGCGACTACCCCTGCGCACGACGTGATACCCGTTGCGATCGGCGGTAGCTGGCAGGCCGGCGGCGGCCGACGTGCGGTGGGTGATCTCGAGTCCAGCGGCCGCCCACCGGCGCATGAAGTGGTCGGCATGCACCTCCGACCCACCTGCATCCACGTCGTCGAGGTCGCGCCACGCAAGGACGTGCACGCGACGGCAGCCGACTGCAATCATCTCGGCGGCAAGCTGCTCGATACTCGGTTCGGTTATGGCGCTCGGCGCCGCCTCGTTCGACATGGCGCAGAGAGGGTACCGAACCGCAGCCCGCGTCCGTGTGACCGTCTCGTCATGCTGCCCCTCACTAGAGTCGCTCCGTGCAGACTGCCGTTGCCGACCATCATTCACTCCCTGCGTCGGGCACTCCCTTCGTCCTCGGCGGAAGGTTCAGCGGTCGACCAGACCGACGTTCTGTCATTTCTCTGGGAATGGTGCTGGCGGTCATTGCGCTGCCGCTGCGCGGCCTCTTCATGGCCACCGGAAGCTCGATGGAAGAAGGCTTCATGCTCGTCTTCCCGCAGCGCATTCTGAAAGGCGACGTACCCAATGTCGACTTTCTCCACCTGTACGGCCCGTTCTCGCTGCACGTGCTGGCCGGCTGGTACTGGCTGTTCGGCGACACCCTGGAAAGCCAACGTGCCTTCGGGTTGCTACAGCACATGGGCATCATCTTCGCGATGTACGCCATCGGGCGGGCGTGGGGTCGGTGGACCGCCGTGCTCAGTGCCGTCACCGCGCTGCTGCTGGTGCTCACCCCTATCGGCCTGTCTGCCCTCGCCTGGGAAGGCGGTGTCGCTCTCGGACTGTGGAGCGTCGTGTTCGGGCTTCGCGCCCTTCACACCCGCGGGCCCAGCCGACAACGGGCGCTGATTGCCGCCGGGCTGTTGGTGGGCTTCGCGCTCGGGTACCGCCCGGACCTGGTCCTGGCGCTCGGGCTCGCCCATTGCTGGCTGCTGTGGCGTGGCCGCACAGACCGCACGTGGAAGCCAGCCCTGGGCGGCATGGCAATCGGCCTGGTGCCCTTCATGGTGCACCTGGTCGTGGCCGGTGTCGGCCCCAGCCTGCGCGGCATGTTCCTGCAGCCGGTGCTCGATCTGCGACCTGGCCGCGAGCTACCGCGGCCACCCAGCTTTGGTCACATGGATGGTGCGCTGCAGGCAGTCGCCGAAGGCCCACTGGATGCGCCGTGGTGGCGCATTCCGGCCCTGTCCGCGAACCATCAACTGTTCCTGTGGTTCTTCGTCGTCATCATCGTGGCCATCGGCGTGCCCATCGTGGCCTTTCGTCTCTACCGCTCGTCGGGCGGTGTCATCAATCGACACGTCGTTCTGCTCGGCGCCTCCCTGTTCGGTCTCGGCATGCTGCCCCAGGCCCTGCAGCGGCCGGACAGCACGCACCTGGCATGGGGCTCGTGCGTGTCGTTCGCGCTCCTCCCCTGCGTCTTCGTCGAATTGATGCCGCGTGCCGCACCCCGGATCACCCGCCACGCAGCCCTGGTGGCTGGCGCTGCCATGGCCGCGATCCTGCTGGTCGTCAACCCGTTTTTCACGTACCGGTACTACCTGCTACAGAGTCGCGTCAGCGTGGGCAACAAGCCGGGCGGTTACGAGGTGACCCGCGGTGATCGCAGCTTCTACTTCGGCAATCAGGCGCTGCAAACCTCCAGCCAGGCAGCGATCGACGACCTCGACCGGCTGTCGCAGCCAGGTGATCGGCTGCTGGTCGGCCCGGCGGACCTCAGCCGCACGATCTACAGCGACGCGGCGTTCTACTACCTGTTCGCCGAGCTGACGCCGGCCACCTTCTATATCGAGATGGACCCGGGTCTCGCTGACCAGGAAGGATCCAGCCTGGCCGATGATGTCGCCAGCGCGGACTGGTTGATCCTGACCAACTTCTGGACTGGTTGGTACGAACCCAACGCCTCAAGTTTCCGCGGCAGCGAGGCACCCAACCAGGTCGTTGCCAACAAGTTCTGCCTCGTCGGTAACTACGAGAACGCGCTGGTACTGCTCTATCAACGCTGCGACGAAGGCGACGGTGTCAGCCCTGCCGGCATCGGAATCGGTGCCGACCGCCGCGCCGACTTCGAACGCGAGCTCGCCGAGCGCATCGCCAACGGCGACCAGCCTGCCCAGCCGTAACGAACCTCCTGCGCACCCACGAACGGCTGGCGGAGCCCCAACCAGGAGCAAGCCGCCCTGGCTGTCACCCTCCGCCACCCAAGGGCGAGTAAGGGAGCCGGAAACGACAGGTTCACCCGCCTTTGGGCGGACAAGCGTGCCAATTGGACACCACGAATCAGGGCGCAGCGGGCACCCTGGGAGGGTCAGCCGGGCCTCAGCCGAGGGGAAGGCGGCGCCAGACGGGGCCAGGGGTGTGGCGCAAGATCATGAACACGAGGCGCAGGATGCCCGGTGCCCAGACGGTGCGTCGACCGCTGCGCAGGCCTTTGGCAATCACCTCGGCAACCTTCTCCGGGGTGGTCGCGAAAGGGGCAGGTTTGGCGCCGGCAGTCATGGCCGAATGGACGAAACCGGGCCGCACCACGAGCACGTGAACGCCCTCGGCGGCCAGTTCGTCGCCCAGGCCTTGCGCGAAGCCGTCCAAGCCCGCTTTGGTCGCTCCGTAGACGGCGTTGGCCTTGCGCACTCGCTCGCCCGCAACGCTGCTGAGCACCACAATGCCGCCATGGCCCTGCGTGCGCAGACGGTTGGCCACCGCAATCGTGGACGTGACTGCGCCGGTGAAGTTGAGCTGCGTGAGTTCGGCTGCACCGGCCACGTCCTTGGAGGCCGCTTCGCCGTCGCCCAACTGCGCGAACGCCACGATGGCCAGGTCGATATCGCCGTGTCGCTCGGTGACGTCTGCGACGAAGGCCTCGTGCGTCGCGGTGGCGGCACCTTCGAAGTGCATCACGTCGACCGTCAGTCCGTCACGACGCAGACCTGCAGCGGCGGCCTCGCCCTTCTCCAGATTGCGACAGGCAAGCACCACGGTGCGAGCGGAAGTGCTCAGCAGCTCGCGGACGATGGCGAGGCCGATGTCGCTGGTGCCGCCCAGCAGCAACATTGTCTGAGGTTCGCCAAGTGCGTTGTTCATTCCAGTCCTTCAGTCATACGTCTCTTTCAGTCAGTGAGGCGAAGGCGACGGGAGAGGTCGCTCTGCCACATGCCGGTGGGGTCGACAGAGTCGCGGACGGCTTTCCATTCGGCCAGTCGAGGGTAGCCGCGCCACGCTGCTTCGGGAGTCGTGACCGAGTCCTTCGCAAAGTAGTGCCGGCCGCCTGCATCCAGCACCAGGCGGTCGAGGCTGTGCAGCAATTCCGCCAGCCCGGCTGTTCCGGCAGGGACGTCCAGGGTCAGTGTCCAGCCTGGGGTGGGGAAGCTCAACGGGGCAAGGCTGGCAGGGCCGAAACGCTTGAGCACCGCGAGGAAGCTGGCGGTGCCGCTGGTCGCGAAACGCTCGATCACGGTGCGCATGGTCTCCTCGGCCCCGAACGGCACCACTATCTGGTACTGCAACATGCCGCGCGTGCCGTAGATGCGGTTCCAGCGGCCGACCATGTCCAGCGGGTGGAAGAAGGTCGCAATGCTCTGCAGCTCGCCCTCACGGTGGCGCGGCGCCTTGCGATACCACATCTCGTTGAAGGCGGCGACGGTGGCGTGGTTGATGACGCCCATCGGGGGCACCAACGGCGGCATCGTGACCATCTGCTTGGCGTTGTACGCCAGTGGCTCGATGGCGTCCTTCGGACCCAACTGCTCCAGGCGAGCATGGTCGCCGCGACCCAACACACTGCGCCCGAGCGAACGACCCTTCGCCTGGGGGTCGATCCAGGCAACGCTGTAGCGGTAGTTGTCGTCGCCGTCGGTCATCGCTGCCAACAGCGTGTCGAGGTCGGGGATGCGCGTGGTATCCACCGACATCCGACTGGTCTCTATTGGAATCAACCGCACTGTGGCATCCAGGATCACGCCGGTCAGCCCCATGCCACCCACAGTCGCCCAGAACAGCTCGGAGCGCTGGTGCGGGCCAACCATAACCTGCGAGCCGTCGGCGAGGAGCATGGTGATGGACTCCACGTGATTACCGAACGAACCTTCGCCATGGTGATTCTTGCCGTGAATGTCGCTGGCGATTGCACCGCCGATGGTGACGAACCGGGTACCGGGTGAGACCGGAACGAAGAAACCGCGCGGCACGATGACCCGCAACAGCTCGTCGATACTGACGCCGGCAGGAACTGTGACGGTTCCCCGAACGGCATCCAACACTGCCTGGTGGGCGGCACCCAGCAGGCGTAGCACCAGACCACCCGCGTTCTGTGCCGCGTCGCCGTAGCTACGCCCGAGGCCGCGTACGAGCACGCCGCGCTCACTCACTTCCTTCAGCGCGGCCGAGACCTCGTGGTTCGGCACTTCGAGCACGTCCGCAGCGGTGGGGTTGGTGAGACCCCAGCCGGTGAGGGACCGCCGCAGGGATGCCATCAGTGCGCGTCCTTGATGGGCACAGCCACTGTCATCAGTACGGCCACTCTGACTCGCGGCCGGTGAACTTCTTGAGTACTCCGCCCAGCTTGAGGGTCAGTAGTACTTTGATCAGCAGGTTCTTGATGAACCAGGGCAGCTGCAGCAACTGGCGGCCAGCGTTGCCTACTCGGCTGCGCAACGTTCCGTCGAGGTCGGCTCGGTATTCGGTGAGCGACCGGGCCCGGCCGATGTAGCGCCACCGGCTACCGAACATCACCTCACGCGTGAGAGCCAGCGTGACGCCCACCGATGAGAACGAGTCGTGAATCAGCAGAGTGCCACCCGGGACGACCCGCCGGCCCCACTCACGAATATCGCTGCGCGCCGGCGCATAGCGGTGCGCGCCATCGACGTAGAGCACGGCCAGGTCCCCAACAACCTGATCGTGCGCCGCGTCGCTGAACAAACGGATGTGTTGCACTCGTTCAGCCACGCCCGCGGCGGTGAGGTTGGCGTTGAACACCTCGTGATCGGTTGCGGCGGCAGCTTCGAAGCCGTCGATCTGCTGCGGTCCACGGTCGTTGCCGGCGTGAGGATCGATGGCGACAATCTGTACACCGGTGGGTGCAGCGCTGGCCAGCACGATGGTGCTGCGCCCGCGGAAGCTACCAATCTCCACGATCGTATCGCCCTGACGGGTACCTGCGGCGGCGTTGTACAACCGCTGCGCTTGGTCCGGGCTCATCCACCCGTCGACCGACTCCACCGCCATCAGGACCTCGTCGAACGATCGCATGCTGTTCACCCTACGTACACTCCCAATCCGAAAACGACCGCCCACACCACTCCAAGAACCTGCAGTGTTCGGTCGGCGGCGAAGATCTCCTCTGGCGCCGCACCGTGCCCCTGCTCAAGAATCAGCGTGTAGCGCAGCAGCGCAGTCAGCATCGGCACGATCGAGAGCTCGTAGAACGGCCACGAACTGCCCGAAATCTCGCGCACCTCGAAGGCCCAGATGCAGTACGTCACCAACGTGGCGCCAACGCTGACCGACAGCACGGTCTGCAGGAAGGTCAGCGTGTAGTCGTCGAGCGTGGCGCGTGTGCCACCGCCCTCCCCCAGCTCGCGCAGCTCGGCAAAGCGCTTGCCAGTCACGATGAACAGCGAGCCGAACGACGTGCAGAGCACGAACCAGGTGCTCATGCGAACGTCGGAGACCACGGCGCCGGCGATGGCACGCAGCACGAAGCCCGCAGCGACAGCAACCAGATCGACGACCGCGACATGCTTGAGCACCGTGCTGTAGGTCGTCGTCAGCGCCACGTAGCCGCTGACGACCAGCCCTAGCTTCCAGTTCAGTGCGAACGCCAACCCGATGCCACCCGCCAGCAGCAACGTGCCAACGATGCGAGCGACACCCAGCGGCAAGGCGCCGCTGGCAATCGGGCGATTTCGCTTCGTCGGGTGCTGCTGATCTGCGGCGACGTCGTGAATGTCGTTCCAGTAGTACGTGCCGCTGCTGGCGAGACAGAACGCGACGAACGCGAGCATGACCTTCCACAACGACGACCAGTTGTCCAGCACGCCCGCCGCGCCGGGCGCGGCGAACACCAGCACGTTCTTCGTCCATTGCTTGGGTCGCGCTTCGCGAATGATCGCCTTCAGCATGACTCGAACCCCGCCGGCACGGCGGAAACCAGCGCCCGCTTCACGAGCAATGGATGGTCAGCGCGAGCCAACAGTTCGCGGTCGCCAGCGCTATTTCCGTACGCCCACACCGTTGCGTCTTCCCACCGACGGTCGGCAAGCCACGCGTCAAGACGGCGGACCTTTTCCTGCGCGCGACAGTTCGCGCCGTCCAAGCCGTCCGCGAACTCGTCGCCCACCTGCAAGGGTTCGGCGCACAGGACATCGTCGACGCCCAGCCGGCGTCCGAGGGGGCGCAGGTACGGCCCCAGCGACGCCGACACCAGCACGATTCGGTGCCCTGCACGCTGGTGCCAACGAAGGCGTTCAAGCGTGTCGGCGCGCAGCCAGTCGGCCTCGACGTGCTGTGCGAACTCTTCGCCCAGCGCCTCAACCTGCGCCACCTTGCGGCCGCGCAGCACACCGCCGACCAACAGCTCTTTGAGACGGTCGCGGTCGCGACGCACCCCTGCACCAAGTGCCGCGCCCGGCTTGTTCAGCATGGCTCGCGTCATGCCTGGCCAGCCACCCACGCGCAGCAGAAAAGGGCCAACACAGTCACGAATCGTCAGCGTGCCATCGACGTCGAAGGCCGCAACATCGACGGAGCCGCGTCCGGTCATCGCAGGCCCTCAAGCATCGTCCAGAAGTCTGGCCAGCTCTTACTCACCACATCGGGATCCTCGACGATGATGCCACTCGCGCCCAAGCCAAGCAGTGCGAATGCCATTGCCAGCCGATGGTCGTGATGCGTGCCGAGTGTTGCGGTGTGGGCGACGCTGGGCTGCACGATCAGGCCATCGGGGTTATCGACGGCGTCGACGCCGGCGACTCGCAGCTCGTTACACAGGTCGGTGAGGCGATCGCTTTCCTTGTTGCGGATGAAGGCCACGCCATGGATGTCGGTCTTGCTGTGAGCGAAAGCGGCCACCACTGCCAGCGTGGGCACGAGATCAGAAAGGTCGACCATGTTGATGGCGATGCCATTGAGCTCGCCGAAGCGGCTGACGGTGGTGCCCGACTCGTCTTGCACCACGTCACAACCCATCCGTTGCAGTACGTGACAGAACGCACTGTCGCCCTGCAACGAGTCGCGTGTCAGGCCGGGCACTCGCACCCTTCCTCCGCAGATAGCCGCCGCCGCCAACGGGTAGCTGGCCGAACTGGCGTCGGGCTCGATGATGAAGTCGCGAGCCTGATAGCGGCCGGCGGGCACGGTGATGATGCGGTCGCCCAGCTCTACCCCGTTGACGCCGAATGCCGCCATCACTGCAGCCGTCACACGGATGTAGGGCCGCGATACCAACGGCGTGGTGAGCACGAAGCGCAGCCCGCTGGGAAAGTACGGCGCGATCAGCATCAGCGCAGTCAGGTACTGGCTGCTGACGTCGCCGCGCAGTGAGACCTCGTCCAGCGTGACATCAACTGGGCCCTGCACGGTCACCGGCAGGTGACCCCAGCCTTCGGCGGGCTGCACCTGGACACCCATCGCGACCAACGCATCGTGCAACGGTGCCATTGGCCGACTGCGCAGCGGGGGCAACCCGTCAATGGTGTACGGCCCAGGGCCGAGGGCAGCAAGTGCCGTCACAAACCGGGAGGTGGTGCCGGCCAGTCGTGCAGGCAGGGTGACGGGGCCACGCCTGAACAACGCAACTCCGCCGGTCACGCGCACGTCCTTGCCGGCTCTTTCGGCTTCCAGGCCCAACGCCCGCAAACAGTCAAGCATGGCTTCGGTGTCGTCGCCGTCGGGTACGCCGCGTAGCACGGTTTCACCACTGGCGAGGGCGGCGCAGACCAACGCCCGGTTGGCAACGCTCTTCGAGCCGGGCACTTCGATGACCGCATCGATGGGGGCGCTCAGCGGTGCCACGCGATAGACGTCCACCGCGGCCTCAGCTCAACCGCTGCACTGCGGGTCGGTAACCACGGGCGAGCAGGCCTCCGCGGTACATGTCGGCGAGTGTCGAGTCCACGAGCACTACAGCGACGCCACGGTTGCCCTCAGCGCTGTGCACGACTTCGAAGCTGTACAGGTTGACCCCGAGCTCGGCGGCCAGGGTGAACACCTCGGCGGCGGCACCCGGACGGTCGGGAATTGGGATCCGCATTTCGGCAAACTCGCCAGGCTGGTTGGCGCGGCTGGGAAGGTTGGCGCGAGCGTCGCGGGCCTTGGTCAGTCGGTCGTGCAGCCCCGCCCGATCGTCGGTCTCCACCACATCGCGCATGCCCTGCAAACCGTCGATCAGCCCGTTGAGCGCGGAGAGGATTGCCGTTCGATTCTCGGCGCAGATGTCCAGCCAGATGGCGGGGTGACCGCTGGCAATGCGGGTCATGTCACGGAAGCCGCCGGCGGCAAGCCGCAGGAGCGCGGCGTGCTCCTCTCCGCGATCGCTGGCCAGGCCCATCAGGGTGGCCGCAACCAGGTGCGGCACGTGGCTGATCACCGCGACCACCTGGTCGTGTCGGTCGGCGGGCAGCGCGAGTACGTCGGCGCCGAGGTCGGCGACGATCGAGGCAACTGCGCTGAAGGTGCTGTCGGCGGTGGCGGCCGTGGGTGTCAGCACCCACACCGCACCCTCGAACATGCTGCCGTCTGCGCCGTCGAGGCCTTCCAATTCGCTGCCGGCCATTGGATGCCCGCCTACGAACCGGGCGTCGTCGATCGAGGAGGCAAGTGCGCCCTTGACGCTGCCGACGTCGGTGACCAGGCCGTTGGTCTCGGTGAGCGCGCGTTTCACCTGGTCCACAAGGGTCAGCACCGGCGTCGCGACAAAGGTGATATCAGCGTCGGCATCGAGCCCGATCGCGCCGACCACACCCATGTCGAGCGCCCGTGCGCAGCGCGCTGGATCGCTGTCGTCACCGCTGACCGTCCACCCGCGTTCGGTGAGTGCGCGCGCAATGGAGCCACCGATGAGGCCAAGGCCTGCGATGTTTGCCCGTCGAGCCGCTGACACGACCACTTAGCGTATCGGCCGGGTGTCGCCCGCCGCCGACTCCACCAGGCTACGAACCTCCGCCTGCGTCAGCTCGCGCCACTCGCCTGGCTTGAGCGCGGTGTCGCGCAGCGGACCGATGCGGACACGTACCAGCCGATTCACGGGATGGCCGACGGCCTCGCACATCCGCCGGATCTGGCGGTTGCGCCCTTCGTGGATGGTCAGCCGCAGCACGCCGGGGCTGGGCTGCGAGACCTTCGCAGGTGCGGTGATGCCATCCACCAGCTCCACGCCGTCACGCAAACGGCGCAACGCGCCCCCACCAGGTGCGCCGCTCACCTCGGCTAGATACTCCTTCTCCACACCATGGCTGGGGTGCGCGAGCCGGTGGGCCAGGTCGCCATCGTTGGTCAGCAGCAGCAGCCCTTCTGTGGCAACATCCAGCCGTCCAACCGGGTACACCCGCGGTTCGTCGGGCACCAGTTCCACGACCGTTGTCCGACCCTGCGGATCGTGGGCGGTGGTCACCACCCCGTCGGGCTTGTTGAGCAAGTAGTACACCAGGCCGGGCTTGACCCCGATCGGCACGCCATCCACCTCGACCACGTCGTGGCCGGTGTCAACGCGGCGGCCGAGCACCGCCATTACACCGTTCACCGTGACGCGACCGTCAGCGATCATGTCCTCACAGACGCGCCGGCTGCCCCAACCGCGAACCGCCAGCACCTTCTGCAGCCGCTCGCCTTGTGGCAGTTCTGCCGACAGAGTCGCCAGTTGCTCCCACAGCGGAGGCTCGACTGGGCGGTTCGGGTCGCGAGCGGTCCGGTTGAGCTGAAAGTCATCGTCATCGTCGTCCAAGTCATCGTCGTCCAAGTCATCGTCGTCCAAGTCATCGTCGTCCAAGTCATCGTCGTCCAAGTCATCGTCGTCCAAGTCATCGTCGTCGAAGTGATCGTCGAACTCGACGTCGTTCAGATCGCCGTCCAATTCCCCCGGGTCAGCCACGGGCATCGGTCGCCGGGTCGATGCGCAAGCCGTACTCGAGGGCCTCGACCACGTGGGCACCGGGGACGAACTCCACGATCGGCGGCAGGTCGGCCAGCGAGTTGACCCCCAACTTTTCGAGGAACGACGCAGTAGTACCGAACAAGATGGCCTGGCCCGGTCCACTGTCGCGGCCGACCTCGGTGACGTACCCACGGGCCTGCAGGGTGCGGATGACGCCGTCGGGGTCGACACCGCGAATACTGGCAATCTGTGCACGTGAGAGCGGCTGCTTGTACGCAATGATCGCCAGCGTCTCTAGCGCAGCGCCACTCATGCGGGCCCGCTGACCGTCCAACAGGAAGCGCTCGACGTACGGCGACAGGTCGGGGTGAGTCTGGTAGCGGTAGCCGCCGGCCACCTTCGTCAGCTGGAAGCCATGCCCGGCTTCGGCGTAGGCATCAGCCAGTTCGGCGCACAGGCGGTCGATGACGACGGTCGGCTGTTCCAGCAATTGTGCCAGCAGCTCGGTGGGCACCGGCTCGACGGCGACCATGATGATCGCCTCGAGTGCGCGCACGGTCTCTCCGTCAAGTGGGTTGGGCCGGCCAGTCACGATCTGTAGTTCATCCTTTGTCGTTCATCCTTCATAGTCGTCGATGCTGAGATCGTCGAGCAGGCCTTCGCCGCCGGTCCAGACCACTTCGATGTCGCCGAAACGTTCGCTCTGGTCGAGCTCGACGAGCCCTTGTTTGAACAGTTCCAGCACGGCCAAGAAACGCACGATCACCTCCAGCCGCTCGACCAAACCGCTGGTCAGGCGGCGGAACGACATGCGCCCAACGCGGGGCAGCTCGTCGACCAGCTCGGCCAACGCGTCGGAGACGCTGGCACGGATGGGCGCCACGTGGAAGAGGTCGATGCGCGGCACCACTTTGGGCGTGATGGCCTTCATATAGGCTCGGTGCAGGCGCACCGGAGTGACGCCCTCCATCAGGTCGGGCATCAGCTCGGCGAAGCGTTCGTCGGCGCCAACGGCCCGCGGGAACGAGTGGTCGGCGTCGTCGGCCAGCTTGCTCAACACGCTGGCAACGTCCTTGAACGTCTTGCACTCCAGCAGGCGAGCCAGCAGCAGGTCGCGTTCTTCCCACAGCGCCAGCTCGTCATCGATGTCGATGTCGTCGCGGCCGGGTAGCAGCCGACGGGCCTTCAGCTCCACCAACGTGGAAGCGATGAGAAGAAACTCGGTGGCCAGGTGGAGGTCGAGGTGCTGCAGCCGCTCGATCTCCTGCAGGTACGCATCCACGATGTGGCTGAGGTTGACCTCGTAGATGTCCACCTGCTCCTTGAGAATCAGGTGCAACAGCAGGTCGAACGGCCCCTCATACACAGGGGTGGAGACGTCGACAGCCATGACAGTCGATCGTACCCGTTGCCTGCCCCTCCTGACCGAAATGGCTCCAGCGCGCTGGTGGTCGACCGGTAGCCTGCGGCCGTGACACGCGTCCTTTCCTGCATCCAGCCCACGGGCGACGTACATCTCGGCAATTACCTGGGGGCGCTGCGCAACTGGGTGTCCGGGCAGCACGAATCCGATGCGTTCCACGGCATTGTCGACCTACACGCACTGATCGGGACCGAAGCGCCCGACACGTTGGGCGCTTCCACGCTGCAGCTGGCTGCAATGCTCTTCGCGGTCGGGCTCGACCCTGAGGTGGCCACCGTATTCGTACAGAGTCATGTCACCGAGCACAGCCAGTTGGGCTGGATGATGGAATGCACCGTCAGCTTCGGTGAACTCAGCCGAATGACCCAGGTCAAGGAGAAGTCGGAGAAGCGCGACTTCGTGTCCGCGGGCCTGTTCACGTACCCGGCGCTCCAAGCCGCCGACATCCTACTGTACGACACCGACGAGGTGCCGGTCGGCGACGATCAGCGCCAGCACATCGAGATCACCCGCGACATCGCCGTCCGATTTAACCATCGCTTCGGCGAGACCTTCGTGCTGCCCAAGGCTGTCACCCCCAAGGCCGGAGCGCGGGTGATGGACCTCCAGGACCCAACCTCGAAGATGAGTAAGTCGGCCAACACCGACAGCGGCCTGATCTACCTGCTCGACGAACCCGCCGCCATCCTGAAGAAGTTCAAGCGAGCAGTCACCGACAGCGACAACGAAGTCCGTTTTGATCGGGCTGAGAAGCCCGGCATCAGCAACCTGCTGGAGATCCTGGCTGCGTGCACCGGCGAAACCCCCGAAGCGCTGGCCAACGGGTACACCCAGTACGGAACACTGAAAACCGCTGCCGGAGAAGCGGCCATCGAACTGCTCGCCCCCATTCAGGCGCGCTATCACGAATTGATGGCCGACCGCGGCGAGCTGCAGTCGCTGCTGCGCAAGGGCGCCGGCAAAGCCCGCGAGGTCGCGTCGGTCACGCTGGCACGTGCCCAGGCCGCCGTCGGCATGCTCCCCAGCTGACCCGACCGACGAATCTCAACGCCCCCGCAGCATTCTCAACCGGCGTCAACACTCCCAACCCGTCGCGTGCCCGACTGCCATTCTCGAGGTCGCGGCCGCGACAGGTTGGCGAAGCACATCCAGGTCCGGCGTCGACTCCCCCAACCGGTCGCGTATCCCAGCATCAGTCTTGGTGGTCACGGCCGCGACAGGTTGGCGAAGGCATGAGTTAGACGTTGTCAGCGCGGCGCAACTCGGCTGCGCGGGGGCCGACTCCGTGCGAGAGTTCGATGGTGACCGACGACGAGCCAGCCGCGACCAGCATTTCGGCACCCAGTCGTTCGTGATCGTGGTACAGCCGGAATCTCTGCGTCCGCGGCCCCACGATGGTCGCCAGCACACGACTCATCGTCCCCAGCCCGCTCGCCAGCTTGCCGACGTCGTGCAGCAGCGCTCCAGCCACTTCGGCCCGCCCTGCGTCGGGCGCGAACTCAACAAACCGACGCGCCACCAGGATCGAGTGCCGCCGGTCGTGCACCGTCATCCGTTCCCAGAGCTCGGATTCCGCAGGCAGCAGTTGGCCGACTGCCCAGGCTGTGTCGTCGGCAGGCGGCGGGGCATGTGACAGCGACGTCACGAATCGACGGGCGAGGTGTGTCGTCGATGTCATCGCTGCTCCGCTCGCGGGTGCGCCTGGCGGTAGACCTGCCAGAGACGTTCCTGGCTGACCTTCGTGTACACCTGGGTCGTCGAGATCGAGGCGTGGCCCAACATCTCTTGCACGATACGAAGGTCTGCACCGTGGTCCAGAAGGTGCGTCGCGCACGAATGGCGCAGCACGTGTGGCGAGAGCTTGTCGGCCAGCCCGACGCGCCCGCCGTACTTCTTCACGATCACCCACGCGGCCTGCCGTGAGAGGCGTGACCCGCGGGTGTTCAAGAACACGGCCTCCTGGTCGCCGCGCCGGGCCCAGCGAACAGGTTCCAGATGCTGACGCCCCGAGGTCAGCCACTCGTCCATCGTCGCTGCCGCTGCACGGCCGAACGGAACGATTCGCTCCTTGGCACCCTTGCCGAACAGCCGCACCAAACGGTTGTTGCGATCGAGGTCGCCCAGCGACAGGTCACATGCCTCGCTGATGCGAGCCCCGGTCGCATACAGAAACTCCAGCAGGGCACGATCCCGCAACGAAGCCGGGTCGGTGGCCACGACGGCGGCCAACAATGCATCGATCTCCGCCTCGCTGAGCGGGTGGGGAATGCCAGCGGGCACACGCACACCCTCGACATCTGCCGACGGATTGTCGAGCCGCACGCCCTCCTCGACCATGAAGCGGTGCAGCATTCGAATGGCCGCCAGTTGCCGCGCCACGCTGGATGGGGCAGCGCCCGACGCGCGCCGAGACTGCACGAACTGGTCGAGCTGCGCACGGTCGACAACCATCATCGAGCTGTGTTGCACCACCAGCCACTCGCAGTATCCAGTCAGGTCGCGGCGGTAGGCAGCGAGCGTGTTGCGCGATCGGCCCCGCTCGCTGGCCATCCACGAGAGGAACCCCTCCGCCTCGACGGGGAGGAGTTCGTTCACTTCGACCTGCTCTCCCGCAAGCGCCGCTCGACCAGCAGCAGACCGATGACCGTCTTGGCATCGTGGATCTCGCCGCGCAGCAGCATCTCCACGGCCACCGCCAGCGTCACGTCGAGGATTTCCATATGCGCCTCTTCCGGGCCGTGGGTTTCGCGCGGCACGTCGATGAGATCGGTGGCCAGGTACAGCGTCAGCACCGAGTCAGTCATCCCGGCGGAGGGATACATATCCAGCAGATGCTCCAACTTGCCCGGCTGCAGCCCCACCTCTTCCACCAGCTCTCGTGCGGCCGTCACCTCCGTCGGCTCGCCCACCACGTCGCGCATGCCAGCGGGAACCTCGATGACGTAATCGTCGAACGGCGGCCGGTATTGGCGCACCAATACAACGCGCGGCGTACCGTCAGAATCGAACCGCAGCGGAACTGCCGCGACCGCTCCCGGAGAGCGAACTATGTCGCGCGTGAACTGCTCACCTTCGGGTGATTCGTACTCTGCGACCGCGACGTGCCAGACATAACCCTGATGCACCAGCCGGTCACCCAGGTGCCGAAATGCTGACACCGGCTCAGGCCACCGACTGATCGTCGATCACTCGCAGCGTCGGGGCACCGACCTCATGGCGAGCGAGCGCATGACCGACCAGCTCGCGGAAAAGGGGGTGAGGCCGGTCGGGGCGGCTCTTGAACTCAGGGTGCGCCTGCGTGGCCACCCAGAACGGGTGGTCTGCCAGCTCAATGAATTCGACCAGCCGACGGTCGGGTGACAAACCGGTGCACCGAAGGCCGGCGGCTTCCAGGCGCGGTTTCCACTGCGCGTTCAGCTCGTAGCGGTGACGGTGGCGTTCGCTGACAACGGGCTCGCCGTAGGCCCTGTGGACCCGGCTGTCGGGCTCGAGAATGGCGTAATAGGCGCCGAGGCGCTGCGTGCCACCCTTATCGCTGACGTCACGCTGGTCGTGCATCAGGTCGATGATCGGGTAGGCGGTGTCGGGATTCATCTCCGTGCTGTTTGCATCTGTGAGCCCCATCACGTTGCGAGCAAAGTCGATGGTCATCGCCTGTAGGCCCAGGCACAGGCCGAGGCACGGAATGTCGTGCTCACGGGCGTAACCGGCGGCCGCGATCTTGCCTTCGAAGCCGCGGTCGCCAAAGCCACCAGGGATCACAATGCCGTCGAGGTCGGCGAGGCGCCCAGCAACCAGCAGGCCTTCGACCTCTTCGGCCTGGATCCAGTCGATCTCGACCTTCGCCCCGTGGTGGAAGCCTGCGTGCTTCAGGCTCTCGACCACCGACAGGTAGGCGTCCTGATAGTCGACGTACTTTCCGATCAGACCGATCTTGACCGGCTTGGTGGCCGCCTCGACCTTGGCAACCATGTCGTGCCATGGCGTGAGGTCGATCGGCGCGTCGAGCCGCAGCCGTTCGAGGACGACAGTGTCCAGGCCTTCATCGTGCAGAATCAGCGGCAGCTCATAGATGTTGCGGGCGTCGGCCGCATTGACAACGGCCCGATCATCGACGTTGCACAGATTGGAGATCTTGCGCTTGAGGTTGTCGCTCAGCGGCGCCTCACTGCGGCAGACGATGATGTCTGGCTGGATGCCACGGCTGCGTAGCTCGGTGACCGAGTGTTGCGTCGGCTTCGTCTTTTGCTCACCCGATGGGCCGATGAACGGAACGAGAGTGACGTGGATGTAGCAGATGTTGTCGCGGCCAACGTCAGTGCGGAACTGGCGCAATGCCTCCAGGAACGGCAGGATCTCGATGTCGCCAACGGTGCCGCCAACTTCGGTGATCACAACATCGACGTCGTCGGTGGCCAGGCGGGTAATGCGCTTCTTGATCTCGTCGGTGATGTGCGGGATGACCTGCACGGTCTTGCCCAGATAGTCGCCCCGGCGCTCCGCCGCCAACACCGCTTGGTAGATGCTGCCGGTGGTGGCGTTGGAGTTACGCGTCAGCGGCTCGTCGATGAAGCGCTCGTAGTGGCCGAGGTCGAGGTCGGTTTCACCACCGTCATCGGTAACGAAAACCTCGCCGTGCTCGAACGGGTTCATGGTGCCTGGATCAACGTTGATGTACGGATCCAGCTTCTGCATGGTGACCCGTAGACCACGCATTTTGAGCAGGCGACCCAGCGACGATGCGGTGAGACCCTTACCGAGGGAGCTGGCAACGCCTCCGGTCACGAAAATGTGCTTCGGCATTGCTGACGACCTCCGTCTCAGTGAACTGACAACGGGAGAGCAGCCTACCGCGTT
>Ga0105047_10002202_pt1 | contig 34824 bp, 17 predicted proteins | sample MAT04_FD_78384 | JGI IMG/M metagenome (GOLD analysis project Ga0105047, IMG submission 78384) | Freshwater microbial communities from Lake Fryxell liftoff mats and glacier meltwater in Antarctica - MAT-04 (megahit assembly) | ecosystem: Environmental > Aquatic > Freshwater > Ice > Liftoff... | reverse complement strand
TTACTGAGAAATTCCAGCTTCCGCACCCAACAATTTTTTACTATTCTTTCCTTAACACTGATAAAAGAGGCAATGTAATTTTTGGTAATATATGGGCTAAATATTTTATTTCAAGCACATCGGATACTCCTTTTCCCCTGATGGTTTCGAATGGATTTTCGTCGAACGGAGCAACTGCGGCTTTTACTGACCGCGAACAAAACATCTGGCTAACCGATACCAGAGGCATTAACAAGATTAACAATCTGAAAGTATTAAATTATTTCGAGAAGAATGGAATGCTTGAAGATGAAGTTACTGCAATAGTAGAAACTAATGATGGGAAAATTGTACTTGGACATAACGCCGGGCTTTCAATTTTTGAAAACGGCAAATTTAAAAAAATCAGTTTTCCTGATTCAAAAGTCAATACCAGGCGAGTACAGGATATGATTGTCGACAATAAAGGAAACATATGGTTTATCTCAATAAGTCTGGGGTTGGGAAGATTAACTGCTGACGGAAAGATAATCTGGTATTATTCAGCTAAATATCCGACAATCACAGCTATTTTACAGGATAAATCAGGAAGAATATGGATTGGTGCCGACCGCACACTCCTTTACTTCGAGAACGATGAACTAATTGAATATAAAGCGTTTGGAAATGATAAGAATACCATAAGACGAATTTTTAACTCCGAACAAGGTGGAATTCTTATTGCAGGCCGCGAAGGATTATGGCGCATCAGGAACAATAAAGTGGAGAAAATTCCTTCGCCGGAAAATAATTCAGCTGAAAACGTATTCTCATACTATGCGGATCACAAAGGGAATCAGTTAGTTGGCACTAATAACGGATTGTGGGAAATTGAAAACGGTCGGATTATTAAATACAAAAAACACGGAATTGAAATCAATAGTCCGCTTTTTTTTATCCAACAGGACAACGAAAAAAATTATTGGCTGGGATCAAACCAAGGCGTTTACAAATGGGATGGTGATAGCAGCATTGTAACTTATACTATCTACAATGGTTTAGCCGGCTGGGAAACTAACCGCGCTGCAGGTATTACTGATAGCAAAGGCCGGGTTTGGATAGGTACCGACCGGGGTTTAACCTGTTTCGAACCCGAGTTTGATATAGTCGCAGATCCTGCTCCGGTTATCAATTTCCTTGGTGTTGAAGATAGCAAAGGTAAAATACATGATCTGACAAAGAAAAGCACAATCAATTTTTCTGACAATACCCTGATTTTTCATTTCAGAGGTGTAAGTTTCATAAATGAAGATTTAATTCAATATAAATATAAACTCGTAGGATTCGACAACAATTGGCAGGAGGTGAATCAATCAATGCTTGCTAATGTAAAATATATCGGGCTCAGGCCGGGGAAATATACTTTCTGCGTAATGGCTAAAAACTTTTCAGGAAAATGGAGTGAAATTTCCCGATCGCAACTCATTACAATTACACAGCCCTATTATTTCACATGGTGGTTCATAGTGTTAACAATCAGCATATTATTTGTTTTGATTTATTTTACTTTCAGATACTATATTCAAAAAATAAATAATGCGAATCTGCAAAAAGAAATAGTTGAAAGAAAAAAGATTGAACAAGCACTCACCGAGAGTAAACAAAAGTATCACGATCTGGTCGAATTACTCCCCGAAACTATCTTTGAAACTGATTGTTCAGGGAAACTGCTGTATTTAAACTCAATGGGTTTCAGGCTTTTCGGTTATGTACCGGCTGATCTTCATGAGAATCTTACAATTCAAAAGTTTATTGCTCCCGAAAGCAGCGCAGAGTTAGATTTTTTTATTAGCAAAACTATCCAATCGCTACAGACAGGCCGAACCATATTGTCGGGAATAAAAAACGGAGGATCAACCTTCCCTTTATCTGTTCATATGGTGCCAATAACCGAAAGCGGGAAATGTGTCGGTACAAGAGGAATTATTATCGACATGACCGAACAGAAAAGGTTTGAAGATCAGTTACAAAAAAATGCTGCTGATCTCAATACATTGAATATCAGTAAAGATAAGTTTTTCTCAATCATTGCTCACGATCTGCGAAGTCCGTTTACTTCATTTCTTGGTTTTACCGAAATACTCGACGACGAATTTGATTCGATGTCGCAAAGTGAAATGCATATGATCATATCTTCACTGCGGACATCAGCATCTAACCTTTTTCAATTGCTCGAAAACCTGCTTCAATGGTCGTTACTGCAACGTGAAATAATCAAATTTAAACCCGAAACAAAGTTCCTGCATTCCCTGGTAGATAATTGTATTGAAGTTAATTACATTACTGCAACGCAAAAGGAAATTGAAATCAGGAATGAAATCCCGTTGGATTTTGAGATAAAAGCAGATATACACATGTTGCAAATCATCATCCGTAATTTGGTTTCCAATGCTATTAAATTTACTACCCGAGGCGGTTATGTGCAGATATCAGCCAATTCCGAAGAAAAACATTTTTACTTAATTGCTGTTAAAGATACTGGAATCGGGATACCCGCGGAAAGACACGAGGAAATTTTCAGACTTGATTCCAATGACAAGACAAAAGGAACTGAGGGCGAACTCTCAACCGGACTTGGGCTAATTTTATGTAAAGATTTTGTCGAAAAACACGGCGGAGAAATATGGGTCGAAAGCATCGAAGGGCAAGGGAGTACTTTTCAATTTACCTTATCAAAACTATAGTGTAACAAATACACACATCAACAAGGAATTGGAAGAAAGGGAGACTATGATCGAAAAGCTGAAAGCTGAACTTGATGAATTAAAGCTAGCCCATACTTCGCTTAAAAAAGCGTATGAAGAAGATATTTCGAAACGCCTTAAGACTGAAGAATCAAGCCTTATAAAAGATTGGGCTATTGAATCAGCCATTAATGCTATGGCAATTTCCGATCTGGATGGAAAGCTGACTTATGTAAATCCAGCTTTTTGCAAATTATGGGGATACAATTCACTTGATGAGGTAATAGGAAAGCAAGCAGTAAGTTTTTGGCATACCGGCGAAAAAGCATCCGAAGTAGTTGATGCAATACATAAATATGGAGGCTGGACAGGCGAACTGACAGCCATTACAAAATCCGGGGAAAAACCTGATATTCAGGTTTCCGCAAGCCTTGTTAAAGATATTAACGGACAACCGGTATGTATACTTGCCTGCTTTTCCGACATATTGGGCCGAAAACAATACGAAATACTGCAAGCCGAAAATGAAACCAGTTACCGCGGACTATTTAACAGTGTTGCTGACTCCATTTATATACAGGACTCAGAAGGCACTTTTTTAGATGTAAATGATGGTGCTGTAAAAATGTACGGCTATTCCCGTGAGGAGCTTTTGGGAAAAAATCCATTGTTTGTAGCTGCCCCGGGAAAAAACGATTTGGCAAAAGTGGCATCCTTGGTGAAGCTTGCTTACGAAGGCGAGCCACAGCAATTTGAGTTTTGGGGGAAAAAATCGAATGGCGAAATTTTTACTAAAGAGGTTCGCGCTGTGAATGGCATCCATTGGGGCCAAAAAGTTGTTTTAGCCATAGCGCAGGATATAAGCAAACGCAAAAAAGCTGAAATCGCATTACAGGAAAGTGAAAGGCGTTACAGAGAACTCATTGAACTGGCTGTTGATGGTATTTTACTTGGTTCACCCGATGGAATCATTATCGAAGCTAATACCTATATGCAAAATATTACCGGCCGCCCGCTCGATAAACTGATTGGGGAAAATGTAAACGAACTTTTCAACCCGAATGCATTAAAAGATATACCGCTTCGTTACGATTTGCTTATGAATGGCGAAACGGTTTTCAGCGAACGCGATATCCTGAGGCCTGATGGAACAACTATACCTATTGAAATGCATACCAAAAGGATGCCCGATGATACGTATCAATCCATTTATCATGATGTAACAGAACGTAAAAAAGCCGAAGAAACCCTTCGTGAAAGTGAGAGTAAATTCAAATCATTGGTTGAGTCAACTTCTGATATGATATGGGAAACTAATCTTGATGGTTTATATACATACGTGAGTCCTCAGTTTGAAAATCTGCTCGGATATTCGTTTGAAGAAACAATTGGGAAATCACCATTTTCTTTTATTACTGATATCAACATTTCGAAAATCATTAAAGATTCCGATGCTATTGTCGAAAAAGCTACATCATTCAACGCATTGGTAAACAAATACAAACACAGGAACGGTGAAATACGCTATTTTGAGACAAGTGGCGTTCCTGTATACAACCCTGCCGGAAAACTTTCCGGATACATAGGTGTGAGCCGCGATATCACCAAGAGATACCTTGCAGAAAAAGAATTGCATAAGCTATCGATGGTGGTTCAGCAAAGTCCGAATACGGTTATCATTACTAACCTTGAAGGGAGAATAGAATATATCAACCCTGCCGGATGCACAGTTTCCGGATTTACCAGTGATGAATTAAATGGCAGAAATCCATCAATATTCAGCTCAGGCAATACTCCGCCCGAAACATACAGTACTTTGTGGAAAACATTAAAATCGGGCAACGAATGGAAAGGTATTTTTCACAATAAAAAGAAAACCGGCGAACTTTACTGGGAAAGTGCTTTAATAGTACCCTTGCGCGACAAAGCAGGGAATATTACGAATTATCTGGGCGTGAAGGAAGACATCACCAAAAAGTTACAAGCCGAAACAGCACTGAAAGAAAGCGAACAACGTTACAGGCAACTTTTCGAAAGTTCGCCCGATGCAATTTTTTTGGCTGATACCGAAACAGGAATGCTTATTGATGCTAATGCCGCGGCCTGCAATATGCTTGGCCGATCGCTGGATGAAATAAAACAGTTTCACCAAACCATGCTTCACCCTCCAAAGAAAAAAGAGATCGTAAGCGAAATGTTTAGTGACCATATAACAAGCTCAAAAACCAATGAGCTTAATGTGCCGATTGAAAGTTCAGTTCTAAGGTCTGATGGCAGCGAAATTTCGGTTGAAATACTTGCAAGCACAACTTTTATTGCAGGCAGGCAAGTTCTTCAGGGAGTATTTCGCGATGTAACCGAACGCAGGCTTGCCCGCGAAGAACTTTTGAAAGCTAAAGAAAAAGCTGAGGCAAGTGATAAATTAAAATCTGCTTTCCTTAATAATATCTCGCATGAACTGCGCACTCCACTCAATGGTATTATCGGGTTCAGCGACATGATTACCCAAATGGACAATACGGCAGAAGACCGGCTCGAATTCAGTAAAATGATAAAACGGAGCAGTGCGCGGCTTGTAAATACAATAACAAGTTACATGGATATTTCGATGCTTGTATCGGGAAATACCCAAATAATTAAAAGATCTTTCAGTCTCAATGTTTTCCTTAATAAAATTCACGATCAAATTATTGAATCCTGCAAATCCAGAAACCTGACATTGCATATCAATAAAAAAACTGATAATGATATTCTTATTCTCACTGATGAAAATCTTTTTACTAAAATTTTTACACACCTGCTTGATAATGCTATGAAATTTACAAAAGCAGGCTCAATCACAATCGGGTATGAAAATAAAGAGTCGTTGCATCAATTCTCAGTAAGCGATACAGGCAAAGGAATTTCAAAAGATGCATTATCAGTAATTTTCGAAATATTTATGCAGGCTGATCTTTCAACCTCGCGCGGATACGAAGGAAGCGGACTTGGATTAAGCATTGCACAAGGTTTTGTAAAATTATTAGGCGGAAATGTATGGGTTGAGTCCGATGGACAAACCGGCTCTGTTTTTTACTTCACCATTCCTGAAAAAACAAGCTCACATGGCATTTACACCGAAACTGAAACTGGTCATCAGGGATCTCAAAATGATCAGTATGTTGTACTTATCGCTGAAGATGAAGATTCAAATTTCAAGTACCTCGAAATTGTACTCAAAAAAGCCATGTATAAAGTGCTTAGGGCAAGCAACGGGATTGAAGCTGTCGAAAAGTGCCGGTCTCATCCCGAAATAGATATTTTGCTTCTTGATCTTAAAATGCCGGGTATGGATGGTTTCGAAGCTGCCAAAAGAATTAGAAAAAGCCTTCCGCAATTACCAATAATTGCACTCTCAGCCTATGTTTCTTTGCAGGATGAAGAAGCTGCAATCAAGGCCGGATGCAATGAATTTGTAGTAAAGCCAATTAGTAAAGTCAAGCTTCTGGAAACACTTACACGCATACTTCGTAAGGAAAACGAATAAAGGAAGTGGCAATTTGCTTATTTTCGAACCAGATGGCAACCGGCTATTTATGCACTTTACGTATAAACGCTTCTACTTCTTCAACTCCACCCTGGTAAATAAGGTAACCATTATAGGGTTCGCCGGGTGTAGTTTCGTCATTGATAGGCGTTAACATAATCCTTTTCACTTCTTCGAGATCGCTGGTTTGTCCTAATGCCCAGCCAAGTTTAATATAGGCAACCTCAGGCAACATATTTTCTGCAGGAATAACTCCTTTGGCCATCAGGTCGCGGCCGGTATCATACACAAACATATGAACATAGCCCCAAAGGGTTTGAACGGTCATATAAATGGCAACACCAGCTTTAGCGGCTCTTTCGATAGCCGGATAAAGAGGCTTGTTCACATGCCCGAGACCTGTACCTGCAATCACGATTCCTTTATAACCGTTTTCGACAAGCGAGTCGATAATATCGGGTTGCATGTTAGGATAGTAATAAACAATGGAAACCTTTTCTTCAAAATACGGAAGTATGGTAACATTGCGGTCCTTGCGGCGATGCTTGTATGTATCCTTAATGGGTTTTAAGCCTTTGCGGGTAATGGTAGCAATTGGAGTATCCCCAATGGTACGGAATGTTGAACGGTACGACGAATGCATTTTGCGCACCCGGGTGCCCCGGTGGAGGAAACCATACTCGTCGCTGGTAGGCCCGAACATACAAACCATTACTTCGGCAATATCGCCATGACCGGCAGCTGTGCAGGCATGCATGAGGTTAAGCGCAGCATCGGAACTGGGTCTGTCGCTCGATCGTTGCGAACCTACAAGTACTATAGGAACCGGCGAGTTCTGCACCATGAAAGTGAGTGCTGCAGCGGTATGATGCAATGTATCAGTTCCATGTCCAATAACAATACCTTCAACGCCTGCTTCAATTTCTTTTCCAATAGCGATAGCTAATTTTTTGTAATTATCCGGAGCCATATTCTCGCTGAAAACGGCAAATATTTTTTCGGTAGTAAGATTACAAATGGACGCAAGCTCAGGAACTGCACCATACAACTCCCCCGGCGAAAAAGCCGGAATTACAGCACCGGTGCGGTAATCGAGGCGCGACGCAATTGTTCCGCCAGTACCAATAAGTTTAACTTTTGGCAAGCCTTCGGTATAAGGGAATTCTTTTTCAGGAATTTTGTAATTAGCTTTTTTATAGCCGGTTTCCTTCATATCAGTGATTGTGGCGACATCGAGTCCGATATTATATCCTGTCGGTATCTTCATCACTATATGCTTGTCGTCGTCATTTTCGGATCGGGGCAACACTGTGCCGTTAAATTCGCCACGGGTGGTTTTAACAATAGCCTGGCCCCATACTCTTACATTGAACTTTTTGAGTACTTCAAGCGCTGATCCTTTGTATCCTTGAAAAATATCGTCGGTCATTATTTATTTGTGATTTTTGATGTACGATTTACGAATTTCCTGAACTAACAAACTTTCTAACTACTTATTCAAATATTATCAACTTGAAGATCACTTGTTGTTCAATGGTTTTCGGGATAAATATTCAGGTAAAATTTTTAAGCCAAGGCAAAATCCGAATGTAAAACATTTTCGTCTTGTCGCCTGATACCAAGGTCTCCTGGCCTTTATTGCCTTATTTTCCCTTGCTATTGTTTTTTGTAGTTCCTTTATCTGAAATTGATTTATGCAGCTCCACCATACTCATATTACCTTCTGCCTGCCGCCGCAATTGACCCATAATCCAGTTTTGCTCAACATCTTCTCCTTTCGAAAGACGTATTTCGGCAAGTTTTTTCCTCAGGAAAGGGATTTTTGATAGTATTTGATCTTTAGGAACTGCTTTGTAATTAATGCTGGTAAGCACCGAATCGAATTCCATTTTTGGATACTGATATACGATTGGCAACATACGGCGTGCTATGCTCAGATCAAGATTCCGTTGTTTAAGAAACCTGAGTAGAGCATAAATAATTTTGTAATCAAATTCGGCTGCAGGCTTATATTGTCCTTCGACCCATTTAACTGCATGACCAAAAAATTTGCCAGCAAATGCCGGACTGATATCAAGTTCATTAGTAATCCGCTCGATGAGCGGGAAAAGGTTTTTCTTGAAAATATACGTATAGCAATCTTCAGGTACATCCCATTTTTTCAGTCGGTTGTAGCGCAAAATTACTTCTTCAGGAAGATTTTTGCCAAGTGAATCGATATATTCGTTTTCGAGTGGAATCGGAGCTGAGTCGGTATCAGGATACATCCGATCAGCACCTGGCAGTACACGTTCGAAAATTGTAGTTCCATCCTCGAATGATTTCCTGGTTTCGGGTGGTACTCCTGCAAATGCCATCAGGCAACGTTCTTCGATAGTTTCAAGTGCTGTTTTAATATCTTCTTCCGGCCCGCGGATTATAAGTTGTGCATCATTTTCGCCAGGTTTGAGTAAAGCATTAATTTTTTCCCAATCGGAGGCAGTAAATAAAGGTTCAAATTCTTCGCTATGCGACATATTCGGATGTTCGATACAAGCGATTACTTTGAGCCTTTCGGTAAGTTCGTTAGCAAACATTTTTTTCGGCTGGGTGAAATGCGAAAGTATTCCTTTGAATCCCGGCAGGTTAACAGCTACAAGTTTATAACTGTTGGTTTTAGCTTCTTTTACAAAATCATTTTTACCGTTGAAAGAGCTTACATCGAGTGCAACATGCGATTGTTTCCAGGTTTTTGAATCTGAATACCTTTCAGCAAGAATATCACGAATAGCCAACAACGCCCATTGGCGGAAGCATTCGTTGTGGGTAAGATCAGGTATCCATTTGCTGTGGGCAACACCTTTTATTTCAACACGGGTACCTCCTTTACAACTTACATTCACATCCTGACGGCCTGCGCCAATACCTGTGCGCACTTTGCCTGTACTCCTGCCCAGAAAGCGTATGTAATTGCAAGCTTCCTTTACCTCATCAGGATTGGTCATATCAGGATATGTAACCGTTTCGATGAGCGGCATACCAAGGCGGTCAGTGCGATAAATGCGTCTGTGACCGATATCGCTGACTTCGCGGCACGAATCCTCTTCAAGACTGAGTTGTATAAGTCGGACATTTTTATTCTTTAAAGGAATCATTCCCTCCACACCAATGATTGCAGTGCGTTGAAATCCGGTAGGGATACTTCCATCGAGATACTGTTTGCGGGTAATGTGAACTTCGCCAACAATATTCAGTTTCGAGAAAAGCGAAATTTCGATTGCAAAACCCAGTGCTTCGCGGTTAAGCGGAAACGGAGGCGTATCATCAACCTCATAAGTACATGTTGTTTTACTTTTCAGGCGATAAATAATCTCTTTTCTTGTTTTGAATTCCATGAGGGCAGTGCCGTCATATTCACCCAATTCGCTCAGCGTTGGACGCATATGCCTGACAACTTCGGCATCGAAATCGTCGGGTTTCTGATAAACACCAGTCGGGCAGCGGCAAAAAAGTTTCTGCGTTGTTTTAAGTTGCTGATGTACTTCCAAACCTGACATAAAACCGATTCGATCGTATGTTTCCTGTGTAGATTCGCGGCGGGGAATGTAGCCGATTCGGAGTTTGGATTGTTCGTAGTTAAGCTTTGGATCTATATTCGAAGCCATTTTAGCATGTAGTTTAAAGCGGCTCAAATGTAAAAATATCTTTTGGTCAGACAAGCTAAATAATTAATGTGTTTTGTGAATTTATTAACAGGAGCTATCTGGATAGTAAAATTCATAGGTTTCATTGTTTCCCGTTGAAGGGTATCAGGATATCCAAATTGTATTGTGATCCGGTTAAAAACAGCAGCTAAAACCTCATACAAATACCGATTCCATTGCCTGATATCGCGAGGTTAAGTGCCGGATACTACAGGTATTATCCAGTCAAAAAAACCGCATTTCAACTATTTGCCAACATTCCTTACCTTTGCACATAATTTTTATAACATATAATGCCGAAATTCCGATTCCTGGTTATTACTGCCTTAGCGTTACTTTTACTTCTAGCGGTGAATGAATCAGCAGAAGCACAGCGTTTTCGAATCCGTATCATATCAGCAGGTGCTCTTGCACAATCGAGCTATATGCCTGACATTGTACGGGTTACCGGCCGACCTGTTTTCGAACACGATGGTGCATACCTATACTGCGACAGCGCATGGCTCAACGAGATTGAAAACAATATGGATTGCTTCGGAAATGTGCGTATAAAATCGAGCGATACATTAAATCTGTATGGAAATATTCTTCATTACGAAGGGGATAGCAAAATAGCTACCGTAAGTCAGAATGTGAGACTTGTTGATAACCAGACAACTCTTACCACCGATTTTATGGTTTTCGACCGTAAAACCGGGATTGCTAATTATACTTCGGGTGGTAAAATGGTTAACGGCGATAATGTACTTACCAGCCGCAGGTGTTTTTATCATACAAATCAGAAACTGATGTATTTCAGAGATGATGTTGTTCTAACAAATCCTGAATATAAAATTAATTGCGATACATTGAAATACAATACGGTTTCACGAATTTCGTACTTCCTCGGGCCTACCATTATGAGGGGTAAGGACAATTATTTGTATTGCGAGGACGGCGAATACGACAGGTTAACCAGTAAGTCGCGATTCAGTTTAAATGCGTTATTGGTTGATGATTCAAGGCGCCTGACAGGCGACAGTCTTTATTACGACGAAAAACTGAAATATGGAAAAGCTGTCAGTCATGTAGTTATGACCGATACCGCTCAGAATGTGATTATCAAAGGAAACTTCGCTGAATACTGGCAGGCCAAAGGTTACACTTTTGTAACAAAGGATGCGCTGGCAATTCTTGGTGATACCAAGGATACTCTTTTTCTTCATGCTGATACACTGTTGGCTAGTTTCGATACCACAAAAAACGAAACAAAAGAGCTTTTCGCCTATCATAACGCCCGTTTCTTCCGTAAAGATATACAAGGTGCCTGCGATTCGCTGAACTTCAATTTTGCCGACTCGATAATAAGTATGTATAAATTGCCGGTTTTATGGTCCGACGAAAATCAGCTTACAGCAGATACTATTAAAATACATACCGGTAAAAATTCGATAAAGCAGATATATATGTACAGCACTGCTTTCATTGTTTCAAAAGATACTACTGAAACATATAACCAGATCAGGGGTAAAAACATGATCGGCAATTTTATTAATAATGAACTTTCGAGTATCGATGTGAATGGAAACGCTGAAACTGTTTATTATGTGCGCGAAGACGATAAAGCACTGATAGGTGTTAACAAAGCGGCTGGAAGTCGTATGAGACTTTATGTTAACGAAAGTAAAATTGAACGGATAGTGTATTTTGATAAACCTGCAGGGAAAATGTTCCCTGACAGAGATGTACCTGCTGACCAACGCATATTGAAAGGTTTTAACTGGCGTTTTGCAAGCAGACCGCTAAACAGAGATGATGTTTTCAGAAATCAGGATCAAGAGCCGGAAACTCCGAAGGAAGAATAAAGTATGTGGGATGTAGCCACTCTCTCTGTCGCCCTTCTCCTGGTCGCCCCTCGTCTTGTCTCCTTGTCCCCCTTGTACCCTTAATCTTCCCTTGCCCTGTCACCACTAGTTCCGATTACTCTTTTACCGCTGGTTCCGTGTATCCCATCCTCTTTTTTGATGGTGGGAAAACTGAAAAATTGACATAACGGTATGGATTGATTTTCATATCCTCAATCAAAGCATTTAACTGAGCTGCTGAACTGTTTAGGTTATTGTAAAGTTTCTGATCGTTAATGAGCAATCCTAAGGAACCTTCGCCCTTGTCAATCTTTTCAGAGATATCAGCTACTTTGTTCAAAACGATATTCAGATTTGCCAATGTCCCGTAAATATTTGCGCGGGCTAGTGTATCGCTTAAAAGTGAAAAATTTGAAATAATATTCGAAATTTTTTCATCGTTCTCACGGAAATTTGTTGTAATCGATTCGACGTTGAATAAAATACGTTCGAGCCTTTTCCGTTGCCCGTAAACCAGTGTATCAAGATTGTATGACGTGCTTTCGAGATTGGTAAGCGTTGATTGAATGCTCAGAAATGATGCATTAATGCTTTTTCGGGTTTCCGAATTAAAAACAGATTGCAGTACTGTTACCATGGTATCGAGCGACGAAAGCAGATTTTCCGCCTTCTCCTTAATTGGCGCAACCTGTTTATTAACTTCTTCACTCAGTGACATTTGCGAACTGCCTATAAGCGTATCTCCGTCCTGGGCAGGTAGGGATGAGTTGCCCAAAACAATCTCCACATTTTTAGTCCCCAGAAGGTCGAGGCTAAAAATACGGGCTTCGGAATTGGCGGGAATAAAAATCGGATTGTATATAGTAAACTCAAGAAGAATTTGGCTTGAACTTTTGCTCAAAAAACTTATATCGGTCACTTTTCCGACATTGAACCCGTTAATTGAAACAGGTGCAGCATCCTGTATACCCGATGTGGAATTATACACTGCATAAAATGTGCGGGATCTATGAAACAAATCCTTGCCTTTGATAAAATTTATCCCAATTATAAAGAGAGTTAGTGTAATAATGCCAAATGCACCAACCCTGAGTTCACGACTTATTTTCATTGTTAAAAGCGATATTTTGACAAATTTACTACTTTTTTCCTGAAAGTCGTTTTGCTTCTTCAATAGTAATCCTGTTTTTTCCTTTAAATGCAACTACAAATGCATCTTTATAGCCTTTCGAAACCATTTCCTTTCGCGTAAGCAGTGCCGTATCAAAGTCAGTATAATTTCCTGATGTATATTTATAGGAACCGCTGTGATAATACATCTGCACATCCTTTATTCCATTAAAAATTCTGGAATTCATCGGTTTTGATTCAGGGTATATGGCAAATTGCACTCGAAATGTAACAGCATCAGGATCTGATACTTCTGCGTTATTTGTAGTCGAACTCTGATTGTAGTCAATTGCATTTTTATCTTCCTTTCCGGATTGGTTTGCAGCAAATAATGAATCTTCAGTTAGTGGCTCCGGGGCTCTATTTTCAATCTGATTTTTATATTCTCTCAACGCTTTATAAATTGCATAAGCAACCTGGTCCTGACCTTTGTCAGATAAAAGAAATTTTTCGTCCTTTACATTACTGATGAAACCTGTTTCTATTAGCACACCCGGCATTGCTGTTTTGTACAATACTAAAAAGCCGGCCTGTTTCACACCGCGGTTAAACATTTTAAGATTATCAACAAGCTGGTGCTGAACTTTCCCTGCGTAAGCAAGACTCTTGTCGAGAAAAGCATTCTGCATCATATTGAAAAATATATTCCCTTCGGCTGAATTAGGATCAAATCCATCGTATTGTTCCACATAATCATCTTCAAGAAGGATAGCCGCATTCTCAGCTTTTGCAACAGCAAGATTGGCCTGGCTTTTATGTAGCCCCATCACAAAAGTTTCGACACCGTATACCGTAGACGAATGTGTAGAGTTACAATGTACCGAAATAAACAAATCAGCTTTCTTTTCGTTGGCAATACGGGCCCGGCGGTGCAACTCAATAAAAGTATCGTCATCCCGGGTGAGCACAACCTTTACATCTTTCATATTCTGATGTATATAGTCGCGCAGTTTGAGAACAATAGCTAATGTAATGTCTTTTTCGCGCGAATTCTTCCCCAAAGCACCCGTATCGTGTCCGCCATGACCGGCATCGAGAACGACAGTACGTAATTTTTGAGCAGACGCAAAATTTACAGTAAAAAGCAGAAGGCAAAGTATAAGAAATCTCATAATAATTCGTTTTTCCGTCATCACCTGAATTTGTTTAGCTTTGCAGTATTGTTAGCGAATTTAACAATATTTTGGAAGTATTTGTTTGACAGTTGTTTAACTTTGCAAGTTCAAATCAAAGGACAATTTTGGTACTAATCAACGTAACACGCTTTCACAAAATTAACATGTTAACCTCTTTTTCAGCATAATTGGTACCGAAGTTACAAACAAAGCACCGGTTAATAACCATTTTCCTACTCCTGACAGTTATCATTTCTGTGCAGGCTGCTGATTATTTTCACATTTTTACAGGTATACCATATAAAAATCTGAGTTCTGTAGTATTGCCTGATACAACTTTGCGGGTGAGTGATTCGATAAACCTGAAAGTACCTGATACATTATTAAGACCGCTGATTGACAGATTGAATATAAACGCTGCTGATTCGCTATTAGTATCAGATTCCATTAATCAGGCGGAAGAAAATGCAAATAAATTTATGTTGAATGCCAAAATCGACTATGCATCGGCCGACTCGCTGAGTATGGATTTAAAAAAGAAAATGGCGTGGATGTATGGCAATGCAAGTATTGAGTATGAAGATATTAAGCTTAAAGCTGCAATTATTTCAATCGATTTCGATAAAAATATAATACATGCTTATGCCCGCGAAGACTCCGCAGGGAAATTAATCGGAATGCCGGAGTTCACCCAGGGGGCAATTACTTTTAAATCAAAAGAGATAGCATACAATTTCACTACGCGTAAAGGATTGATTCAGAATGTTTTCACCAAAGAAGGTGAAGGATATTTACATGGAACAGTAATTAAAAAAATTAACGATAGTGTTACAAATGTTGGCAAAGGCGAATATACTACGTGCGATCTGGAAGATCATCCTCACTTTTCATTAAAATATTCGAGAGCCAAGGTAATAAGCGGAAATAAAATTGTTACTGGCCCGGCATATTTGAGCATTGAAGGAGTTCCTCTGCCATTGGCGCTTCCTTTCGGAATTTTCCCAAATAAAAAAGGACGCAGCTCAGGACTCATCATCCCAAAATACGGTGAATCAGCTAACCGCGGTTTCTTTTTAGAGGACGGAGGATATTATTTCGGATTAAACGATTACTTTGACCTAAAACTAACAGGCGACATTTATTCGCGCGGAAGTTGGGCATTAAAGCCAAATTTTTCATACCGAAAGCGTTACAAATTCTCAGGAAATTTCAGCTTGAAATATGCCGTTACTGCTTCAGGAACCAAAGGCGCAAGCGATTACTATAACAAGAGTGACTTTTTTGTGAACTGGTCGCACCGGCAGGATCCGAAGGCAAGACCAAATTCAGTATTTTCGGCCAGTGTTAATGCTGGCTCCAGCAGTTACAACAAATACAATCCTTCTACTGTAAACGATTACCTCACCAACACCTTTTCGTCGAGTATAAACTATGCTTTAAAATTGGGCACATGGGGAAACCTCAACACCAGCGGCACTCATAGCCAGAATACGAAAACAAAACAGGTAACCATAACCTTGCCTCAAATAGATTTCAGTATTAACCGTATTTATCCTTTTAAAAAGAAAATACAGACAGGTAAGGCTGCTTGGTACGAATCAATAAATATAAACTACAGCGCAAATTTGCAGAATAAGCTGGATACTTACGACTCATTAGTTTTCAAACCTGATGTTACTAACCGGTTTGTGAACGGAATAAAACATTCGATTCCGGTAAGCGGATCATTTAAAATACTGAAATATTTTTCGTGGAGTAATGGCATAAATTATACCGAGAGATGGTATACAAAAACAATTGATAAAACATGGATTGGTGACACAATTATAACTAACGGAATTGCCCAATACGGTCATATTCAGGTGGATACAATAAGCGGATTTAAAACTGAACGTGATTATAGTTTCAACTCATCAGTAAGCACTACTATTTATGGCATGCGTCAATTCAGCAAAGGTCCTGTACGCGCAATACGTCATGTATTAAGGCCTTCGGTAGGTTTTAGTTTTCTGCCCGATTTCGGAAGGGAAGAGTTAGGATATTGGAAAACTGTGCAATCTGATGCTTTGGGTAATACCCAGAAATATTCGGCATTCGGACTTAATCCGATATATGGCTCAGCGCCGAGTCAAAAATCAGGATCGGTAAATTTCGGGCTCACAAATAACCTTGAAATGAAAGTGCGTTCGCGTAAGGATACCATAACAGGAACAAAAAAAGTGATGCTTATTGATAACTTCTCAATTACAACCTCATACGACATTGCAAAAGATTCGTTAAAGTGGTCAAATATTGCGCTATCGGCTCGCACTACCCTGTTTAAAAAAATACAGATCAGTTATTCAGGTTCATACAGTCCGTATGGATTATATTCACAGCCTTTTTATGGTTTTACACTGCTGGATTATTATCACAACCCTTATTATTCGTCTACTCCCGGGCCTATAATAAACCAATCGGAATACTCGTTGAACAAGAAGTTCCTTCGGTTTCTCAATGCAGGCTGGAACCTGAGTGTCGGGTACGACCTTACTCCCAAAAAAGACAAAGCTAAAAAGGCAGCACCATCTTCATCATCAGATCAGGAAGTGGCAGATTTAAGAAACAATTCTCAGTTATATATTGACTGGGATAATCCATGGTCGTTAAGGGTTGATTATAACTTTAGGTACACCAGCGTTCCGGTGCTTACAACCGGAGAGCTGAAGCGTGATATAATACAAACTTTCCGTGTGGCCGGAGAAGTGAATGTGACAGAGAAATGGAGATTCTCGATGCAAACCGGATATGATTTTGAACAAAAGGATTTCGCATTTACACAAATCACAATCTATCGTAACCTGCATTGCTGGGAAATGCGTTTCAGCTGGATTCCTTATGGAACACAGAAAAGCTGGAATTTCCAGATTAATGCCAAATCATCCTTGCTTCAGGATATGAAATTAACAAGGAAAAAAGATTTTCGCGATAACCTATAGGGAAATTGTTTTCACACTGAACAACCGAAATTTTTGTTTCTACTTGTAAATTTGAGGATAGGGAATCTATTTATTCCCGTTTTGGGCCAGTGGAATTGTAAATGAGAAAACTGAACCCTTGTTTGTTTCGCTGCTTATTTGTAATTTCCCACCTTGTTTTTCGGTCATTTCTTTCACAATAATAAGCCCTAGTCCTGAGCCCTGTTCATTAGCAGTTCCAGCAAGTGAAAAATGACTTTCCACGGCAAAGAGTTTACTCAACACTTCCGCTGACATTCCCACTCCATTATCCGAAACGCTGATTTCCAGGCAATAGCGACCAGACAGACTAGTTTTTTCAGAACTATCCTCATCCATGTCTACGATTTTAGCATTAAAGCTGATTCTTCCTCCAGGGAAACTGAACTTAATTGCATTTGTTGTAAGATTCAGCAATATTGAATGTATCATTTGCTGATCCGCATTTACATTAAGATAAGGTGCTATCTCGTTATTAAAATATACATTTTTACTTTGGGCATTTGCTGCAAGTAGGCTAATAATCAGTTTTACTTCCTCCCGGATGTTGAATTCGACAGGATTGATCTGCATTCTACCTGTTTGCAGACGCGACCAGTTTAAAAGGTTTTCGAGCAGCGTAAAAGTGCTGTACGACGAATCATGAACTTTTTGCACATATTCTTTTATCTCTGCGTTTGAAAGAGTGTCAATTTCATCGAGTATAAGCTCAGTAAAACCTAACATTCCCTGAAAAGGGCTTCGAAGATCGTGTGCTACAATACTGAAAAATTTATCCTTATTAAAATTAAGCTCCTTTAGTTCGGCATTAAACTCGTTAAGTTTAGCTTCTGATTCCTTTTGAGTAGTAATATCGCGCACTATATGTAAACTGCCAAGCAGATTGTTATTTGAATCAAATACAGGAGTAGTGCTTATATGCAGATAACTGTTTATTTTGGGTTCGAATAACTCGATGGAATGTGGTTTTTGATCTTCAATCATACGTATATGAGGACAATTTTCAATAGCACATCCTCTGTCGTGTAACAGATTATGACATTTATTGCCCACCAGGCTTTTATCTCCGATCTTGAGTTTCAGGAGCATAGCTTTATTTGCCTTAACTACTACATTGTCAAGGTCAATTAATGCAACCATATCGGGCAATGAATCGAAAATCAGTTCCCAGACTTTGCTATCTGGAAAAGCTAAAATCGAAGCAAAATCAATATCCTGAAAACTTTTATTTGCAGGATAATCGCTATCGGTATGATCAAGCATAGTGGATAATTAATGAGAACCAGCCTCCTGGATAAAACCTGAATTTTAAACCGATACAAAGATCGGAAATAAAATAAAAAGGGTATAATAATAACTAAAAAAGGAATAATATGTTCAAAATAAAAACTAAATCACCTTATATTTTACATGCAGTTCCCGAAATATGATCCTGACTTTGTACGCTTAAAACCTATGGATAAACACAGGTTATAGTATTGATATTGTATTCCTTACAGCTAATCGTTAATAGACTTGCAAAAACGGAAATATCTTCTTTCTATCTTCGGATTGAAAGAATTTCCTACTATTACAGCGATTGAAGAATTTATGTGTGTTTTTCTTAATTTCGCAGGGGCAGCGTAAAAACAAATGTTGTTCCCTGGCCTGCAATGCTCTCGGCCCATATGCGACCACCGTTTTTCTCAACCATTTCGTGACATAGTACCAAACCAAGTCCGGTACCAGGTTCATTAGCTGTACCTGCCTGCGAATATTGCCCGTTGAGTTTGAATAGTTTAGGAAGTATTTCTTCGGGTATTCCAATACCGTTGTCAGAAACACTGATTTCCAGCCATTGCCGGTTTTCAATATTTGTTTGACTTCTGCTTTTTGAATTGGTTTGTGGCGCTCTGCTACGTATAACGACTTTGCCGTTAGCGTTGGAAAATTTAATAGAATTGGTAATAAGATTCTGTAAAACTGAATGAATCATATTCCTGTCAGCCTCAACCGTTAAAGTTGTATCTACTTCATTAAAGAGTTTGATTTCTTTTCGGGTAGCATTATTATCGAGTATCGAGATCACTGAATTGATTTCGTCGCTGATATTGAAAAAGGATGGTGTAAATGGCATTTTCCCGCTTTGTATCCTCGACCATTCAAGAAGGTTTTCGAGCAGAGCATAGGTATGGTATGATGCAGTGCGTACGTTGGATAAATATTCCTTTACCTGCGTATTACTAAGCTCATCCAGGTCTTCGTACAATAAATCAATGAAACCCAGTAAACCCTGGAATGGATTTTTCAAATCGTGAGCCAGGATACCGAAAAACTTATCCTTGGTTTTATTCGACTCAGTAAGTTCAGCATTGGTCTTTAAAAGTTCCTTTTCCGCTTTTTTAGGTTCTGTTAAATCGCGGCTGATAGCTATAACAACGTCACGGCCATAATATTTGCCAACGTTAAATATCAATTCCACTGGAAATATCTCACCATTTTTCCGAAGTCCCATACAGTCGAACTTTTGCGCTTCGCCTTGTAATGCTTTATCAAGCATTTGTAAAAAAAGCTCTCTTTTTTCTTCTGCCTCAGCAGATACAATCAAAGCATCCTGCCCTATCAATTCTGTATTTTCGTAACCGTAACACCTTGTAAAACCTCTGTTTACATCCAAAATGAGGGCATCGGGCGAAATAATCAGAACAGGGTCAGTAAAGTAATCAATCAACTGGCGGAAAGCTAGTTCAGTGTTGGTGTCGGATTTAGTTTCCGGTGTTCCGTCATTTTCCAGAACGGAGCTAATCGTTTGTATAAATTGTTTATCAAGCGCAGAAAGCGAATAATTAATTGTGAAAACAACCGTAAAAAAACCTATGATCTGGTTGTCCTTTATAACCGTAAAACCTAAAATTGCTTTTACCCCAGTATCATCTCTGTAAAGAGATTCGGACTCAAGAAATGTGGATAACAGAGGTTTCCTGATAAGAGCAAGTTGCTCCTTGTGATCAATTAGGTAATCGTAAAGTTGCCTACTGCATAACTGTGCCGGGATTCCCGAATTAAAAGGAGATTCCCATGAAGCAACCTGGTTTACCCTGCCGTCTTCCACTCGATTGTAAGTGCATGCGATTGCTCCGAGTGTTTCACCAATCTGGGACAAAAGTGAATTGATTTTTTCAACCGGTTTGCCTGAATTGCTGATAATACTTTCGAATAACCGGGAAAGACGGATATCCTTTTTATGTATAAGTTCGATACCCTGATCTGGAATTTGCGTTTCACGAAACGTAACCAGAATAAATTTTGCTGATCCATTATTGCCCGAAACCGGAGAAAATGTAACATCTGCCTGAAATGTTTCTTTTAATCCCCTGCGCACAGTAAACTTAACTGATTTCCGCTTAGATAATTCATTTACAACACTTAACAACAGAAAATATGCTTCGTCAATATAATCATACGCGATATAAGATTGTAGATTGCTTCCAATAACTTTAGCTTTTTCATCAAGACCAAAAAAAGGAAAAACCTGTTCCGAACATTCCAGTACACGACCATTTAAATCGCAAACAAAAGCAGCATCAGAAAGAACGTTCACCAATTGGCGAACCGAAATCTCCGATGCCGGTATGTAAACTTTGTTATTAAAATGTTCGTCCATTCTATGAGCTATATGAGTTCACCAGTTATTTCCTTTTCAGGAAGAGTTGAAAACCATTAAACAACAATCTTGCCAAGCTTTCTGAATTTATCAGGATCAATACTATATATTTGTTTTACTGGCACTTATAACGTATAAATTTTACTAACATTGCTTTTGTGTATAACTCGAAGGGGAATATACTCAATCCCATATTGGGACGAATGACCCATATTCGATACAAAACATTTGCACACATTAAAACCTCAGGATGAATAAGCTACATGATAAAAATGGTGCATATCCATTGATCCACTAATCATCAAATACAACAACAGTAATAAGGAATTGCAGCTCCTGAAATATCTGCCGGTACTTCGATAAAATATTTGCTTCCCACACATGCAAAGCAAGCATGTAAATATAGTCGATATTTTAATTGCAAAAAGAACATTTTAAAAAAAATGTTTTCAACAAATTTCAGCTTATTTCAACAGAATTTATTTCCAGTAAAATGCTGAAACTACTCCATTAGTTTTTCTTACCGCAATGGCGCGAAGCAATATACTGCAGACAATCAATATATTAGGGAGGAAGAACCAGGTAAAACATATTTTTATTCAATAACTAAAAACCAGTTAGTTTTTCGTGGAATCAAAAGCGGGTATCAGAAATGAAAATACTGATCCTTTACCGGGCGTGCTTTCAGCTGAAATAATACCACCATGCCTTTCGACCATTTCGCGCGTCAATAGTAAACCCATACCTGTACCTTGCTCTTTTTCAGTTCCGGGGCTGCTAATCAGTTTACTCCGGGAGAATAATTGTTTACAGAATAAGGCATCCATACCAATACCGTTGTCAGCAACTGAAATTTTAAAAAACTGCTTGTCTGATTCCGGTTCCGCTGCCAGTTTAGTTGCATAAATATTAATTTCACCACCAATAGGTGTAAACTTTATAGCATTCATAACCAGGTTATTGAGGATAGTATTGAGCATATTTTTATCCGAATATAAAAACACATCGGATCCTACCAAGTTGTTGATTTCTATCTTTTTGCGATAGGCCAGACTAAAAAGAACATTTACAACTTCGTCGACCATTTCGGCTAACACTACTTTGGATGGATCAAAATGCATATGTCCGGTTTCGAGTCTTGACCATGCGAGCAGATTTTCGAGAAGATTGAGAGAGTTTTTTGCCGAGCTATGAATAATTTTCAGCGAATCCCTAATTTCATCCTTTGACAATTCCTCGAGGTCTTCGAGCAACAGTTCCGAAAAACCAATCATACTGCTGTATGGATTTCGAAGATCGTGGGCAATAATACTAAAAAACTTATCTTTTGTTGTATTTAGTTCCTGAAGGTCAGTGTTATACTTTTCGAGGAGGAGACGCGAAATCTTGCTTTCGGTAATATCGCTGAAAACACATTGAATGCCAATAGTTTTCTCATCTTCGTTGATCAAACTGGCTTTAATTTCGTAGGTTATGGGCTTCCCGTCGAGGCTAATCGAATTCACCTCATGAGTAATCGAGTAATCCTGCCAAAATTTTATCCTTCAACCCAAGAACAAATTCCTTGTCATGTTCACTTGTATAATTATAAACATTTAATTTCGTAATGGTTTCGATATCAATCTTAAGATAGTTGAGAAATGTGCGATTGGCATTTGTAACATTTCCATCAAGGTCGGTTGTAATTATAAAATCATTGGCATTATCAAACAGTTCGCGATATTTCATTTCGCTGGTTCTCAGATCGTTTTCTATTTTTTTATAGTTCGAAATATCATGAATTGCTCCTACAATAAACTTCTTGCCCGTCAACATATCAACATATAATTGCTTGTGTGTTAAAATAGTATGTAATGTTCCATCGGACCACGTAATTTGTTCTTCGTTTACACTGCTGCCTTCAGTAAAAACTTTTTCGTCATACTGCCAAAATATATCTGCCTGTGCTTTTGGATAAAGGTCGTAATCGGATTTTCCTATTAGTCCTTCGCGTGATGAACCCATCATTTCGATTGCGGCATTGTTGAGTATCACCCATTTATGATATTCGTTTTTTACAAAGAATGGCAATTTGATTGTATTAATTACAAGATTAAGAAAATCTGAACGTTCGCGATTTTCACTTTCTTCAGTTTTATGTTCGGTGTGATCATAAACATAGCTAATCACAGCTTCCACATCTCCCTGATTATCAATAACAGGCAAAAAACTGTACGACAGAAATATTTCTTTCCCCATACGAGCCGAGTAATAGGAAATTTCACTGCTTACTACTTCTTTTAACTGTAAGCACTTTTTAAGCTGACCGGTAATACCGGATTTTTCCATTTCTCCGATTTTGAAGAAATTGATTTCCTTATCAGGAGCAGACAATGATAATCCCATGATGTTTTTCATGTATCCATTAACCTCCATCAGGTTACCGTTTCGTCCGATAAGCGAAACTCCGGCAGGAAGATTCATCAAAAGTTTTAAATATTTCTGCTCACTCAGTTTAACTGAATTCTTATTTTCAGTTAAAAAAGTTAAATCCCTTGTCACATTTATAACATGGCTGGTATTGTTTAGCTTATCTGTAATCAGGTAGCCCGAAGTTTCAACGTTAACGATACTGCCATCCTTACGCGCCATCCGGTAACGGGCATTTATATAACCATTTCCGGAATAGAGTTTTTGAATAGCATTTTCCACAATAAACTTATCCTCAGGATAAACGTAATTTTGCGGATCAAGCACCTGGTCATCATTTTGCGAATAGCCAAGTATAAATTCGATAGAGCCGGAGGTATAAACAACCTGCCCATCCGGCGTGTAAACTGATACAAAGGAATCAGTATTATTGTATAAACCTGAACTCAGGTTTCCCTTCTCAACACTCACCTTGGTTGTATCATTTGCCGGGATATTGCTTTCGATAACATAACATATAATATTGTGCCCGGAATTAATTTCAGATCCAATATTCATCAAAACGGCATCGAGATAGATTTCCTGTAAATCATTTCCTAACAATATGTTACCACGAAAAATACTGACACCTCCTGATATAGCCTTATGAATGGAGTTAATAAAATGTTGATTATGACCAGTATGATCTAAATCAGCTCCTATCAATTTGTTTTTGGGAATATGCATCAGTTCCGCGAAAGCATTATTGCACCCAAGGATAGTAATCTGTTTACTAATATAAAAATAAGGTTTACCTGAAAATGAAATTATCATTTGCTGACTAACTTCAGAGTCAGGTTCTAACTTTGAATTATCGATAACTTCAGCCATATAACTAACTTTGTATCAAAGTGAAAGATTTACTTACTACCAACAATTTTGTGAATTTCGAAGTACTATACCTATCAATAGTAATTACAAGCAACACGATGTTAGCAGAGCTCAAAAAAATAATATAAGAGCTAAACACATATAACAAGGAAGTAAAGTTACAAAGAAAATAAAATTATCCGTTATTAGTTTTGATTTTTGGGTGCTAAAACTTAAAAAAACTATACTTTTGAGGCATCCATTAATCTAAAAAAGAGTATGAAAAAAGTCATTTTTACTGACAAAGCGCCTAAAGCAATCGGACCTTACAGTCAAGCTATAGAAATCAACGGAATGCTATTTATTTCCGGACAAATACCTATCGATCCGGTTACTTCAAAAGTTATTGAAGGAGGAATCAAAGAGCAAACCGAACAGGTAATGAAAAATATCGGCGCTATACTTTCCGAAGCTGGTTATACTTTTGACGATGTGGTTAAATCGACCTGCCTGCTGAGCGATATGGATAATTTTGCTGCTATGAACGAAGTGTATGGCAAATACTATCCGGAAAAAAGTCCGGCACGTGCTGCTTACTCCGTTGTAAAACTGCCGCTTGGAGTACTGGTAGAAATTGAAACAATTGCTGGCAGGTAATTGAATGAATAAATAGTAATATTTAGTAAAAGATAGATTTTGGAAGTTCCGGAGTCGCAACTTTATTATACACAACAACATGAAGAACAAGATTTTAATTTTATGTATTTTCCTGTCGTTTTCGACTAAAATGTTGAATGCAGGCGAAGGAATGTGGCTCCCGATGCTACTTTCGCAACTTAACGAGAAAGAAATGCGTGATATGGGTATGCGGATAACTGCTGAGGATATCTATTCTGTTAACCATTCAAGTTTAAAAGATGCAATTGTGCTCTTCGGTGGTGGATGCACCGGCGAATTGGTTTCGGATAAAGGGCTGCTCCTTACAAATCACCATTGCGGTTACGGAAATATTCAGCGTCACAGTTCATTGGAAAATGATTATTTAACTGATGGTTTCTGGGCACAGCGATTTGAGGAAGAACTGCCAAATCCGGGATTATCCGTTACTTTCCTTGTCAGGATGGAAGATGTTACTCTAAAAGCACTCGAAGGAGTTAACGATAAAATGAATCAGATGTTACGTGATTCAATTATTAAATCAAACATTAAAATTCTTGTAAAAGAAGCAGTTAAAGGAACACACTATGCAGCGCAGGTTAAACCTTTTTATGCCGGAAATCAATATTATCTGTTTGTAACCGAAACATTTACTGATGTAAGGCTTGTTGGCGCTCCGCCTTCAAATATTGGCAAATTCGGCGGCGATACCGACAACTGGATGTGGCCCAGGCATACCGGCGATTTCTCCATGTTCAGGATTTATGCCAATAAAGACAATAAACCGGCTGATTTCTCAAAAGAAAATATTCCTTACAAACCAGCCAAACACCTTACCATTTCGCTGAAAGGCATTAAAGAAGGGGATTTCACCTTTGTATATGGTTTTCCAGGCACCACACAGGAATACCTACCCTCCTATGCTGTGGAAATGACAACCATGCAAAAGAATCCTATTGCAATTGGTCTCAGGCAGCAACGCCTCGATATTATCGACCGAGGCATGGAAAACGATAGGCTAACCCGCATTCAGTATTCAGCTAAAGCAGCAGGAATTGCAAATTTCTGGAAGAAAATGATAGGTGAAAGCCGCGGAATTAAGCGTTTGGATGGAATTGAGAAGAAGCAGGATTTTGAAAAAACATTCCAGCAGTGGGCACAATCAGATGCTGTAACAAACGCCAAATACGGGCAATTACTCCCTGCTTTTGGTAACGCTTACAGTTCATTTGTGCCGGTTAACAATGCCTATACATACTTAACGGAAGGGTTAATGGGTATTGAACTGATTCGTTTTGCCCTTGGCTACGATAACCTTGTAAAGCAAAGCAAGGATAAATCAAAAACAGATGCCGAAATTCAAAAACTGCTTGAGCAAGTGAAAGCCTCCGCAGCAGCATTTTACAAAAACTATAACGTTCAGGTCGACAAACAACTTTTTGAAGCACTTATCAAAACATACTCCAGCTCATGTGAGTTATCAAGGCAAGTTCCGGTGGTAAAAGCAACTGCCTTTAAATACAAAGGAAACATTGATGAATGGACAATTGATTTTTATAACAAGTCCATGTTTGCTGATTCAGCCAAGCTTAATAATTTCCTCAAAAGCTTTAAAACCAGTGACACTAAAAAAATAGAAAAAGACCCTGCATATATTTTAGCTTCGGGCATTTACGATTACCTTCAAAATACTTTAGCTCCGTTAGTAAATGCTTTCTATTCTACCAACGACAGCCTGCAACGATTGTATATGGCAGCACAAATGGAGATGCAAAAAGATAAACGTTTCTATCCCGATGCAAATTCAACTCTTCGGATTGCCTATGGAAATGTAAAAGGATATTCACCTGCCGATGCTGTTAATTATAATTGGTTCACAACGCTTGATGGAATTATGCAGAAAGAAAATCCTGATATTTACGATTATGTTGTAGAGCCAAAGTTGAAGGAGTTATACAACCTGCGCGATTACGGGCGATATGCGGATGCTGATCAAAGCATGCACGTTGCATTTATCGCATCGAACCATACTACAGGTGGAAACAGCGGAAGTCCGGTTTTGAACGCTGATGGTCAGCTGATCGGGATTAATTTCGATAGGTGCTGGGAAGGTACAATGAGCGACCTGATGTACGATCCTGACCAATGCCGTAATATTTCGATTGATATCCGCTACTGCCTTTTTATTATTGATAAAATGGCCGGTGCAGGCAGATTAATTGATGAGATGACAATTGTGCAGTGATTTATTTTTTGAAGCGTTTCGAGCGTGTAAAATTTCCCGTGAACTGACCGGAATCTTTACCTTGTTTTAGGGAGGGAGTTGTGGCTTTTGGGATATCCTCAAGTTGCAAAGCACTTATTATCAACGCACAATATCCATCAATGCACGTTCGAGTTCAGGAAAACTAAACTGAAATCCTTCGTCAAGCAAATGTTTTGGAGGGGCAAACTGTCCACCGGAAACAGCAATGGCACCTTCGCCAAACACCAGTTTTAATGCAAAAGCAGGAACTGCAAATATTGCCGGCCGTTTTACGACACTTGCAAGCACCTTAGTAAATTTTTCATTGGTAACAACTTCGGGGGCGGTGAAGTTAAATTCGCCATTCAAATCAGATTTATCTATAATAAACTGAACCGCACTGAGAAGATCATGAATATGAATCCACGAAAAACCCTGTTTGCCTGAAGCAATTTTTCCTCCCAGTCCAAGTTTGAAAAGCGGAAGCATACGTTGCAACGCTCCTCCTCCTTTTCCAAGTACGATACCAAATCTCATAATTGCAACCCGTGTATATGAAGAAGCTTGTTTAGCTTCATTTTCCCAATTGCTGCAAATATAACCCAGGTAGTCATCGGCCTGAAGAAACTGATTCTCCGTTTGTTCCCCTTCCTGAGCATAAATTCCGACAGCAGATGCCGAAATTAATAATTTCGGTTTTGTCTCCATTAAACCTATAGCATCTACAATAGTGCGGGTAGTATGAATACGGCTTTTAAAAAGTGTTTTTTTATACTCCTTATCCCAACGGCCGATGATTGGAGCACCTGCCAGATTAATAATTACATCAGCTTTTGCAAGTATTCCGGCAATCTCTACAGCAGATGTTTCATCCTTTATCCGGGGAATAGTAATAATTTCATCGGACTGATTGCTGAAATGAGCAACAAGTTGCTTCCCAATAAAACCTGATGATCCTGAAATGGCGATATTCATAGTATAATTCCTTTTGTTGAAAAACAGTTTAAACAGCAGAAAGTTGCCTTCATGACTGTAAATATAAGAATTTCCCTGTGTGTCTGTTATTCCATTAACAAAGGAGTGCTAATGTTTACAAATATTTATACCTTTGCCCACAATTCACACAACCGGCTTTGTCCGGCTAACTTGCTGACCAACTTATAATTGACTATGGATCAGAACAATGAAAAACTTTTCGGCACATTTCCACCGGTAAACACTTCCGAATGGGAAGCCCGTATTACTGATGATCTTAAAGGCGTTGATTACCAGAAGAAACTCATCTGGAAAACAGCCGAAGGATTCGAAGTGAAGCCTTATTACAGGGATGAAGATACGCAAAGTATTGGCTTTATGAATGCCGCTCCAGGCGAATATCCTTTTATACGTGGCAACAAAACCATTTCAAACGACTGGCAGATCAGGCAGGATATTGAAACCGATGATATTCAGGAAGCTAACCGACTGGCTGTTGACGCTGTAAAACGTGGTGCAACAGGCCTGGGATTGGTAGCCGAAGATCTTTCAACTGAAAATGATGTTGAGGATTTGCTGAAAGGAATTTCGCTATCAGAAGTTGCCATCCATTTCGGGGCAGCAGCATCGTATCCTACTCTGATTAAAGTTGTTGCATCATTTTTAAAATCGCAGAAATTTCCGGTTGAAAAAATGAATGGATCGTTCGATTTCGATCCGATCAGTTACTTGGTGCTTAACGGTGATTTCTGGAAATCGGAAAAGAGCGATATGGCAGAAGTAGCCACCATGGTAAAACTTGGTAAGGAACTGATGCCTTCATTTAAAGTTATAAATGTTAATGGCCACTATTTCAATAGTGCCGGAGCAACCATGGTTCAGGAACTTGGTTTTGCACTTGCTTCAGGAGCCGAATACCTCACACTTGCCACCAAATCAGGAATACCTGTTGACGATGTAGCTCAGCGCATGATGTTCTCGTTTGGCGTTGGGTCAAATTACTTTATGGAAATTGCACGACTGAGAGCAGCCCGCCTGCTATGGGCAAAAATTGTTGAGCAATACAAACCCGAGAGTGAAGCTTCCATGCAAATGTGGATTCACAGCAATACTTCGGCATGGAACAAAACATTATTCGATCCGTATGTAAACCTGCTGCGTACCACCACCGAAGCTATGTCAGCAATTATCGGAGGAACACAATCACTAAGCATTCTTCCTTTCGATACTTTTTATAAGGATCCTGATGAGTTTTCGAACCGCCTGGCCCGCAACCAGCAGATTATACTTAAAGAAGAAGTGTATCTCGACAAAGTTGTTGATCCTTCGGCCGGTTCCTATTATATCGAAAACCTGACTCAGTTAATTGCAGATGCTGCCTGGAAAGTCTTCCTGATGATTGAAGAAAAAGGCGGAATGATTGAGGCAGTTAAAGCTGGATTTGTACAGGATTTAGTTGAAAAATCAGCCGGACAGCGCCTTGAAGATATTGCCAACAGGCGGATTATACAGCTCGGTACCAACCAATACCCGAACCCTGAAGAGCAGATGCTCCAAAAAATACATTTCGCCGAGGAAGAAGAAATGGAGGAAGAGGAATTATATGCCGACGAAGATATGGAAGTTGACGATGATGATGATGATGACGAAGCACCAACTACCTATAAAAAACTTGTTCTTTTTGGCGGATCCGATGCTTTCGATCAATTAAGGCTTGCAACTGAACAATATGTAGCCGAAGGAAATAAAAAACCTGCTGTATTCCTGTTCAACATCGGAAATCTGGCTATGCGTAAGGCAAGAGCTATGTTTACCACTAACTTTTTGGGTTGTGCCGGATACGAAATCCATGACAATATGGGATTCAACTCAGTGGACGAAGGTGTTAAAGCAGCTCTGGAATCGAAAGCTGAAGTAATTGTAATGTGCAGTTCCGATGATGAATATGCAACATTAGGACCTGAAATCTGTCAGAAACTGAAAGCGGCCAACAAGGAACTTATCCTTGTGGTTGCAGGGTATCCAAAAGATATCCTCGATACCTTGAAACAAGCCGGTGTGGAAGAATTCATTCATGTCCGCAGCAACCTACTCGAAACATTGGAAAAATTTCAGGAAAAACTTGGCATTTTCTAATCTGAGTATATATATTAAAATAACTTAGAAATCACAAAATCCCTCATCCTACGATGCGTCCCGATTTTAAAAATATTGATATAAAAAGTGGCCTTTCCAAACCGGTCACCAGTCCGCTTTCAGCACAAACTGAATGGATGACAAACGAACAGATAGCTGTAAAACCAATTTATACCCGTGGCGACCTGGCTGGGATGGAACACCTCAACTACGCTGCCGGTCTTCCGCCATTCCTGCGTGGTCCTTACAGCACCATGTATGTGATGAAACCATGGACAATCCGCCAGTATGCCGGGTTTTCAACTGCTGAAGAATCCAATGCTTTTTACCGCCGCAACCTTGCTGCCGGCCAGATGGGATTATCGGTTGCTTTTGACCTTGCAACTCACCGTGGATACGATAGCGATCACGAACGTGTAGTAGGTGATGTTGGGAAAGCAGGTGTTGCTATCGATTCCATTTTGGACATGAAGATTCTTTTCGATCAGATTCCTCTGGATAAAATGTCGGTTTCGATGACCATGAACGGAGCAGTACTTCCGGTACTTGCCTTTTATATTGTGGCAGCCGAAGAACAAGGCGTTCCGATGGAAAAACTGAGTGGCACCATCCAGAATGATATTCTTAAGGAATTCATGGTGCGTAACACCTATATTTATCCGCCTGCGCCGAGTATGCAAATTATAGCCGATATTTTTGAGTTCACTTCAAAAAACATGAAGAAATTCAACTCCATAAGTATCAGCGGTTACCATATGCAGGAAGCAGGAGCTACAGCTGATATCGAACTTGCCTACACACTCGCCGATGGTTTGGAATATCTACGCAAAGGAATTGCCGCCGGAATTCCGGTTGATGCTTTTGCACCAAGGCTTTCATTTTTCTGGGCAATTGGCATGAACCATTTTATGGAAATTGCAAAAATGCGTGCCGGTAGAATGCTTTGGGCTAAAATCGTTCAGCAGTTTAATCCCAAAGATCCAAAATCGCTTGCACTGCGAACACATTCCCAAACTTCGGGCTGGAGTTTGACAGAACAGGATCCATATAACAATATTACACGTACCTGCGTTGAAGCTTTGGCTGCAGCACTTGGTCACACTCAATCGCTGCACACCAATGCTTTAGACGAAGCCATTGCATTGCCAACCGATTTTTCGGCCCGCATTGCCCGTAACACTCAGATTTATCTGCAGGAAGAAACCAATATTTGTAAAGCCGTTGACCCATGGGCTGGCTCGTACTACATAGAAACACTTACCAATGACCTGGCTCATAACGCATGGAAATTGATTCAGGAAGTAGAAGAGCTTGGCGGTATGTCCAAAGCCATTGAAACAGGTATTCCAAAAATGCGTATCGAAGAAGCTTCGGCCCGCAAACAGGCAAAAATTGATGCAGGCAGAGATACTATTGTAGGTATCAACAAATATCGCCTTGCAAAAGAGGATCCTATTGATATACTGGAAGTTGACAACACGGCAGTACGTATTTCGCAAATAAAACGACTTGATAAACTACGTGCCGAACGTAATAATGACGAAGTACAGCTGGCTTTGGATGCACTTACACGCTGTGCCGAAACAAAAGAAGGAAACTTGCTGGAACTTGCCATTGATGCTGCCCGCAAACGAGCTTCTTTAGGAGAAATTTCGAGTGCATTGGAAAAAATTTATGGAAGGTACAAAGCCGTGATAAGATCAATATCAGGAGTTTACTCCTCCGAAAGCCAGGGCGATGAGCAGTACATGAAAGCCTGTAAAATGGCCGATGAATTTGCAGCTCTCGATGGACGCCGCCCACGAATTATGATTGCCAAGATGGGTCAGGATGGTCACGACCGTGGTGCTAAAGTAGTAGCCACAGGCTATGCCGATATAGGGTTCGATGTGGATATGGGACCATTGTTCCAAACTCCGGCCGAAGCTGCAAAGCAAGCTGTTGAAAACGATGTACATGTACTCGGTGTATCTAGCCTGGCCGCTGGCCATAAAACATTGGTTCCACAGGTTATAGAAGAACTGAAAAAACTAGGCCGCGAAGATATTATGGTCATTGTTGGAGGTGTAATTCCTTCGCAGGATTATGATTATTTGTATAAAGCCGGTGCTGTAGCAATTTTCGGCCCTGGTACAAAAATACCTGCTGCGGCCATTCAAATGCTGGAAATATTGATCAGTAGCAGGAAATAATATTGAATTAATCACATTAAAGATTTGCTATAGAAAGCTAATTCCATCTTGAGTTGAAGTGGGTTTAGATTTTTTATAAAGAATCAAACGAGAGAATTGAGAAAAGATGAGAGGATTTATATTAGTCCTTATTTCTACTTTATTAAAATGAAAAATCAACATGTTTTTACCCTTGATCCCTGAAGGGAACATGTTGATTTTTCATTTTTACACTATTAAGTGCATTATCAAAAGGCTTAAATAGATTCTATTCTGGTAAAGTAGAATTAATAATTTATTAACAACTGTTTTAACTTTATTCTTTTCATTCACTTTACATTCCCAGACAATAATGATTTGCCAGCCTTGTTTTTTTTTGAGCAAACTCCGATTTTTTGAATCTCTAATTTTATTAGCATATATCTTGTTTTCCCAAAAAGGGATGTTTGATTTTGGCATTCTTGCTAGTTTGCATCCTTTGGAGGAGTGTCCATGCCAAAAACACCCATTAACGAATATAAACAGTATTATATTTTTTTAAAACTGTATCAGGGTTTCTTTGAATACTTTTTTGATGAATTCGAACCTGAATTCACAAGCAAACAAATATTGCCTGGCAAACATTTACGGTTTTGTGTTTTTGGAGTGAACCTTATTCATTACCTCACTCCGTTTCAGACTAGTCAATGTATCAACTATAATATATTTACTTTGTCTTAGCCGGATACCTCGCTAAAAATACAAATCCATTCTTTTTGCATAAAACCGTCATGGCGGGAATTATGTGCTTCCATTCCTTGTAATGTGGTTCTTTTAAAACAAGGTAAAATGGCCGGTCGATATTACCTGTCAGCAACCACATGGGGCGGGCGGAATCATCGGGCATTTTTTGAGTGTAAAAAAGCGGCGCATAACTGAAATATCCCGAATTAAGCACATAACACTTTTCGTTTGATTTCGATATATAGAAATCGATAACTGCACGCTGCGAATATTTTTCAATCCTGTAGGGGAATATTATGATTATCAAGGCAATAAAAATTGTGGTAGAACCGAAAAGTACTTTCAGGGCTTTGCTGATTTCCAGCTTTTTTACCAGGATAACAGCATAAACCACAGCAGATAAGAGGAACAAACCCAATAGCCATTCGAAACCTGTCCATTTTACATCGGCCTGAAGGTTGGCAACAGCAAAATCATCTTTAATAATTCCTGAATCCAAAATTTTCCCTTTAAATTTCTCAACCAATGGTAGCGCGGAAACCACAATCGCAAAAAGCGAAGCAAATGCTATCAGAGTCACATTGAGCCATTTGCGCCAACGTAATGTTCCGTTCAGCAAATCATTTATTGACACCGCTGCCACAAATGTGAGCGGAAAATAAGCCAGAGAACTATAATGTACGATCTTGGTTTTAACAATAGTAAAAAGAATAAGCACAACCCAAAACATTACCAGCATAATGCCATGAAACTGGCGCTGTTGATCCGATTGGCCATTAACCCTTCGGAACCTCATCAATGCAAATAACGAAGCAGGAAAAACACCGATGAGCAAAACAATAAAATGGTAACTCCAATGCCCGCCATGCCCTGCATCGGGGATAGTAAACAAACGTACCTGGTAAAGAATAAATTTCATCACCATATCGGCATTGCCATTCAATATTTGAGCCAGGAACCACGAACCACCAATGAGCAGCGTAAACAAAAGAAACACAGCTATATCGCTAAGCCTTATTTTATAATCAGGCAAGAATTTAAACAGGCGCGGACTTATTCCAACTAAGCGGATAAGGTCGTTAAGGTAAGCGATTCCGGCAACTAAACCAACAATAAGCAAGGCTGTTGGCCCTTTGGTAAGTATTGCCAGGCCGGTAAAACCACCCCATAATGCTGAGTTTATAAATTTTGATCTGCCTGTTGATTGTTCCTCAGCCGCATTCAGTCTTACAAAGAACCAGATTGACAGGAATATAAGCAAGTTGAACCAGGGGTCAATTATTCCTGACCGAAAATAAAAATGTGGCAGAATACTTCCGGTGTACACCAATACCCAGATGAGTCCGAAACGGATATCAAAAAGCTTTTTACCAATATTAAAAATGACAAGTAACGAAAGTATTCCACATATTGCATTCGGGAAACGGGCAGCGAACTCACTGATACCAAATGCTTTCATACTTAAAACCTGTAACCAGATAAAAAGCGGTGGTTTTTCCCAAAAAGGCTTGAAATTGATCTGAACATTCAGATAATCATTACTCACGATCATTTCGCGGGCGCATTCGGCGAAATTGATTTCGTCCCAATCGAAAAGATGCACGCCCCCGGCAAACGGAATAAAAAGCAAAGCTGCAATCAATGCAATAACTACCTGTATCGGCAAACTATTAAAGGAGCTGATTTTTTTCAATGAAGTGATTTTCACCAAAAGTATAAAAACATTCGAAATAGTCAAAAATCAGCTTCAATTATGCCGATAATAAAACTCAAACGCTGCAAATGTTCAGAAATATATTCATCCTTACTTTTGTAGTTATATTTTTCTTAGATTTACGCTGTCAATCACGAAAAGTCAATTAAAAAGGAATAAGAGTTTACCTGGATCTGCAACATTTTTTGCATAATCAGTAATCATATGGATTTCAATGGCATCAGGTGAATCCTCAATAAAATCGTTTCCATTTATTTTTATGCGTC